>OGWX01000445.1_pt1 | contig 30311 bp, 25 predicted proteins | sample 1576151 | NCBI WGS metagenome assembly OGWX01 (sample SAMEA3541591, study PRJEB24748) | human gut metagenome | biome: human gut; feature: human-associated habitat; material: faeces | place: China | collected 2012
TTGACTTGGTCTTGCGCTTTCGCGCTCGACCCGCACATTCGCTTTTTTCTAGGTTTAATGTTCAGTTTTCAAGGTTCACTCTGTTGCGTTTGTTCGCAACTTTGTTGTTTGTGTTTGTCGCTGTATCCCAGCGACTTGTATATAATACCACGTGAGCAAGGTAATGTCAACACCTTTTTTACAACTTTTTTAAGATTTTTTAGTGAAACACTTGGATTCGTGGACAAATAAAGTATCATGTATACACGCTTTGAAGCACCTGAAAAAACTTCAAAATTTCTATAAAAATCTACGAAAAATCGCCAAAAACACCTTGCAAAACTTCATTTTTCGGTAAAAATTTCTATAATCTTTTTTCGAAATTTCCTATCACCGATACATTTTCGTATTCAATAATAAAGATATTCGGATCACATTCTTCCAGTAAATGACGTAATTTCATCGACTCAACCTTAGAAACAACTGTCAAAAGCACATTGGTATCCTCACCGCTATAGGCACCTATGCCCTTAATTTTGGTTACACCACGATGTAAAGCAGCAAAAATAACCTCTTCTACCAAATCTATTTTAGTAATTACAATCATCGTTACCGTAATACTTGGCAGATAAGCCTTATCCAGAACAACGGAAGTAATCACAGCAAAGAAGATGGAGTAGACTGCCGCAGCTACATCGTATAATAGAATACAGCTGCCAAAGACAAAGATATTAATAATATTGAAGACCTTACCTACACTCATATTGTGATACCGGTGCATCAGCAGCAGTCCCAGAATGCCCTCACCGCCGCCGCTGCCCTTGCTCATCAGCGTCATGCCGCATCCCAGGCCGCACAGGATACCGCCTGCCAGACAAGCCGTAATCGTATCGGGCAGATAATTATGTTCCGCAACAGGCACAAGGCTCAGCAATACGCTGTAGCTTGTAATGCAGACAGCAGATTTCACTAAAAAATCCTTGCCGAACTTACGTATAGCCAGCAACATCAGGGGTATATTCAGGAGAAAATAGATAATGCCGATATAGTTGTCGGTAACAAAGCTCAGCCCCATGACGTTTCTCATAAAATATCCCAGCAGCTGTGCTATCCCTAAAAAGCCTCCATTATAAAGATTACATGGCAAAATGAACATATTAAAGCCGATGGAATATACCAGCGAGCCGCCTATAATCAGGCACAGGGACTTTAGGGAAAGAAATTGTTTCAGATAGGTAACAGCCTTCATGCTACAGCCTCCTTTGCCGACTGACGGGGAAGGGGGTTGATTAATAACTACTATATATAATAACCTAAAATTTTATATTTGCGTATTAACCAAGTAAAAAAAGCACTTTTTTTATATCCAAATAAGTAAAATGCTAAAGTCTTTACAATTTTTTCTGCTTAGTTTTTGTAAATCAGATAAAATCGTCATAATTTCGCCATATACTGCCTTTATAATAAAAGCAACAAAGGTAAACAACCACTTTAAGAAAGAAGGTGCCAAATATGATGACAACATTAACCAAGTATATGAAGAAAACCACAGCAATTGCTATGGCTGCCATGGTGCTCTCTCTGCCGCTGGCAAGCGTAGCATCCGCTCACGAAAGGCACGATGCTCCGCCACCGCGTCATTCAGACCGCTATGACAAACACGACCGCTACGACAAGCATGATCGTTATGACAGACATGACCGCTATGACAAGCGTTATAAGAACGACAATTACGTAACGAAAAAGGACAGCAACAAAAAAGCTACCACCAGCTTCATCATCGGTGCTGTACTGGGTGCGGTAATTGCCAAAAACACCTGATTAACATCCTTCTTTTCATCCTCATCACTCATACACAAAAAGAGCTGCAGTTTTACACTACGCAGAGTAGTGCAACTGCAGCTCTTTCAATTTTTACTATATTATATGTAACAGAAGAATCCTCAGCTGATTACATATCACGGCTGGCGATAATATCTACACCAAGGCCGAGAATATCCTTAACTACAACGTCACCGGTTTTAATCGGAGCGGTAACCTTTACGCTACGCAGAAAGCGTGCGCAGTCCAGGATGCGTTCCTTCGGCAGTACGTTAGCGGATACTACAGGCAGCAAAGGCAGCATACCGCCTTCTACAGCAACGGTAGAGGTCAGCATACGCTTCGGAGCAGTAACTTCATCGTTAGCATATTTAGCGCCACGCGGGCAGGTGTTGCCGGTAACATTGGTAACTGCACCATTTTCAATGGTAACAGTCATCTCGCAGCCCATAGGGCACATAATGCAGTTCATAACACGAGTTTCAACAGCCATTTTATACCCTCCTTACAGCACCAGACCTACGGTAACTTCGTCACCGATCTGGGCAAATTTTGCAGCCGGAATTTCTACGGCAATCATTTCACTGGGCTTTGCTACGGGCAGAGGACGGCTCAGCAGAACGTTGTCGCCGCTCTTAACCTCCAGCTTAACTTTGCGGTGCGGTGCAGCAACACGCATGAACAGCTTAACCTTTTCGTCAGCAGGAATTTCTGCAGGCATGGTCAGCTTCTGCGGTACGCAGGTACGTACGCCGTCAATAGCCTTTACGGTTACGGTACGGTTCTCGGTAGCCATTTTCTCCTGAGCCTTCAGTGCAGCATATTTGCCTGCGATTTCAGCTTCTTCGGATACAAAGTCAACCAGGTCATGTACGTGTACTACGTTGCCGGCAGCAAAGAAACCGTCTAAGCTGGTTTCACGATGCTGGTCAACAACCGGACCGTTGGTCAGCGGGTTCATTTCCAGATCAAGGCCGCGGGACAGCTCGTTCTCAGGAATCAGACCTACAGACAGCAGTACGGTATCGCACTCGATATCAAATTCAGTACCCGGAATCGGAGTCATGCGCTCGTCAACCTTAGCAACGGTGATACCGGTTACGCGCTCTTCACCATGGATAGCAACGATGGTGTGGGAGAGGTACAGAGGAATATCATAGTCGTTCAGGCATTGAACGATATTACGGGTAAGACCGTTGGAGAAGGGGCAGATTTCCAGGCAAGCCTGAACCTTGCAGCCTTCCAGGCTCATACGGCGAGCCATAATCAGGCCGATGTCACCGCTGCCGAGGATAACGATTTTGTGACCCGGCAGATAGCCTTCCATATTAACCATACGCTGAGCAGCGCCGGCAGTGAAAACGCCTGCGGGACGCTCGCCCGGAATACGGATAGCGCCACGGGTACGCTCACGGCAGCCCATAGTCAGGATAACAGTTTTGCCTTCCAGCTTCAGTAAGCCTTTTTCCGGATTAACGGCAATAACGGTTTTATTGTTTTGTACATCTAATACCATGGTATCAACCAGGGTTTCGATTTCAGGTTTATCAGCAACGAGCTCGATGCAGCGATGTGCATAGCCGGGGCCGGTCAGCTCTTCCTTGAAGTGATGCAGACCGAAGCCATTGTGAATGCACTGTTGCAGGATACCGCCGAGTTCGCGGTCACGCTCGATAACAACGATTTTTTTAGCACCATTCTGCCATGCGCTGTAAGCAGCAGACAGACCGGCAGGGCCACCGCCAACAATAATTACATCATATAATTGGTTCATTATTATTCCTCCCCGCCATCTGCAGAATATTTTTCGTAGAACATATTGGAATCAGTACGTTCTTTTAATACTTCGGGAACAGAAATGTTCAGCTCGCGTGCCAGAATCTGGGTAACACGCGGACCGCAGAAGCCACCCTGGCAACGGCCCATGCCTGCACGGGTACGGCGTTTTACACCGTCAACAGTGCGTGCGCCTACAGGAGAGTTGATTGCTTCTACAATTTCGCCCTCGGTAACAGTTTCGCAACGGCAGATTACGCGGCCGTACAGATTGTCTTCGGCAATCTTGGCAGCCTTTTCATCAGCAGTCATATAGTTGAATGCTTTATGCTTCGGCAGAGCAGCCTTGAAGTCAGCCTTCTTGGCAGCGCCGCTTACACGGGCAATTTCGTTGGCAATCAGCTCACCTACAGCAGGAGCTGCGGTCAGACCGGGAGATTGCATACCGGCAGCATTGTACAGGCCTTCAACCTTTTCGGAAGGACCGAGTACGAAGTCACCGGTGCTGGAAACGGCACGCAGGCCGGCAAATTCGGTAATAGCTGCGCCCATCGGCAGGTTCGGTATCAGCTTCTTGGCAGAAGCAATGATTTCATTCATGCCGGCAGTGGTAACAGCCTTATCTTCTTTGGAATCCTGCTCATTAGCGTTAGGACCTATGAAGGTGTTGCCGTGGGTAGTGGTGCAAACCAGAATACCCTTGGATTTTTTGGTCGGAGTGGGGAATACCACGCCGTAAACCAGACTGCTGCAGGCAGTCTTATCAAACAGAATATATTCGCCCTTACGCGGAGTGATGGTAAAGGTATCATCACCGGCCAGCTTAGCGATTTCGTCAGCATAAACACCGGCAGCATTAACCACATATTTAGCAGCAATAGTGCCTTTATTGGTTTCTACACCAGTAATTTTGCCGTCTTCCTTAACGAAGCCCAGTACCTTGCAGTCGCGGATAACTTCTGCACCGTTTTGTACAGCGCATTGAGCAAAAGCAATAGCAGCACCGAACGGCCAACATACGCCGGCACTCGGAGCCCACAGAGCACCCTTGACAGTGGTCAGGTTAGGCTCCTGCTCAAGAACTTCTTCTTTAGACAGGATTTGCAGGCCTTCAACGCCGTTCTTTTTACCGCGTTGCAGCAGCTCCTGCAGAGTCTGCATTTCCTCGTCGGTGGTTGCAGCAACCAGGGAACCGGTCCATTTAATATCCAGGTCCAGTTCGTTTTGCAGCTCGTGGTACAGAGCGTTGCCACGAACGTTGGTAATAGCTTTGAGGCTGCCGGTAGGAGCGTCAAAGCCAGCATGAAGAATTGCACTGTTAGCTTTAGTAGTGCCGATAGCGATGTCCGGCTCTTTTTCCAGCAGAACGCATTTCAGGTCATACTTGGAAAGCTCGCGCAATACAGCAGTACCTACAATGCCGCCACCAATAACGACTACATCAGCAGATTTTACAAATTCCATTCCGTCACTTCCTTGCTGAATTTTCTCATAAAAATACATCTAAATTTTATCACAAATCTGCAAAAAATAGAAGAGGGAAGCGAAAATAAAAAAGTCCATAGTGGGACATGATATGCCCCGAAGACATTTACTTCATTATATATAAAAAAGCTGCTGCCATTTCAGTCTTACTGTAAGAAAAACTAAAAATGGCAACAGCCTGAAATTTTACTCTCTCTTTTTCACAAACCATCTAAGCGGCAGCTTTTTCTCTAGCCAGCCGATAAAGATATCTGAAAGCGGTGTCAGCAGAATCCAGCTTAAAACAAGCAGGACAAAAGAAACGGAGCCTACGAAAACATCGGTAACCCAATGCGCACCGCCCATAATACGGGGCAGTGAGAAAATAATAAATACAGCCATCGCTTTGATAAAAGCATCTTTGCCGATATATTTCCACATATACACAGCAAATATCAACAGCATCATGCCATGGTCACCGGGGAAGCTGCTACCGGAACGATCCTTGGCAGGCCAGCCGCTCAGCTGGCTAACCCAGTTTACATTATGATACAGCTGGTCAAAATAAACGGAAGCGCTTGCACGGTCAATCGGCAACAACTTATCAAACTGCTTAATGATTACCGCACTTACCAGCATCGCAACACCGATACAGAACAGCCAGCGCTTGCCTTCAACATTGCTTTTGCGGTAATAGCTGTAAAAAATCGCCAGCATCGCCACAAAGGCCACCACATCAAAGGCACGCAGATTAACAAAAGCGATAAAATAAGTAAAGGCCGTTCCCTGCGCCAGCTTCTGGTTAAAGAAATAAAAGACACTTTGGTCCAGCGCCAGCCAAGGTCCGTGATAGCCGGCGGTAGGGGTGCTTGCCAGCCAGCTTCCCAAAAGCAGTGCTCCCAGGATATTACAGATAATTATCCAAATCAGGTTATTTTTCTTCATATAATCTCCTCGTATTTCAATATCCACTGTTCCTCAGATATCACCTAAAGTTCAGTTAACAAATTTACGTAAATATGATACCATATTATTGAGGATTATATAAGTCTTTTATGTAGATTTTTCCCATCAGCTTCCAAAGGAGGGAGAATTATGCGCAAACTGCTTTTACTGTTAACCTGCTTACTGATGTGCTGCTGCAGCGCGCTGGCGCTCGCCGCAGATAAAACTAAGGCTGCCGATGATCTGAACGCAATCAAACCGATGGAAACCATCAGTGCTACCGAAATGAACGAACGCCTGCAGGTCGGCAATAGCGAAGACCTGTTATATGTAAAAATCAAGGAGGACAGGGTAGAGGTTTACCAGGGATTGGCAACAGACCGCTCTTTGCGCAAGCAGCTGATTTTAACCATGCCCAATACCGAAATGCTGCGCTTATATACCAATAACAAGGCTACCTTTGCGCAGATGAACAAAATGCTCAGCGATTACGAAAGCTCCAACGCCAACTTCAACGGCTATAAGATTATCACCGATAAGGATACGCCGAAAAAGCTGGAAAACGGCGGTAAAATCTATCGCTTGTGGTTTATGAAGATTGAACGCGAAAAGCAAAGCCGCAGGGGTGGCTGGAACTTCCCGATCGGCATAGGTATCGGCATCGGCGGCGGACACCACCACCACGGTCCCTGGATTGGAGTAGGGTGGTAAAAAATATACCTTATATAATGAAGAAAAGCACGGGTATCTGCCCGTGCTTTTTTGATGTATGTAAAACTATAGCCTTTTATCTATATCAATATATCGCTACATAAATATTAAAATGCAGGCTCAATGGTTCCTTTATATTTATCGGCAATAAACTTCTTCACAGCCTCGGACTGATAAGCCTTCACAAAAGCCTTATAAGCCTCTTTATCCTTATCCTTGTTGCGGGCAGCAATAATCATTACAGCCAACGGCTCGTCCTTTGGCTCAAGGAAGATATTCTGCTTTTTAACATCCAAGCCACCGCTCATTACATAGTTCATGGTAATAGCTGCAGCATCAACATCAGCCAGACTGCGCGGCAGCTGTGCTGCCTCCAGCTCCTTAAATTTCAGATGCTTGGGATTATCGACAACATCCTTCGGTGTAGCCTTCATGCCAACGCCATCCTTCAATTTCAACAAGCCGGCACGCTGCAACAGCAGCAGACCGCGGCCGCCGTTTGTCGGGTCGTTAGGAATAGCAATCGTTGCACCGTCAGGAATATCCTTCACATCATGCAACTTATCGCTGTAAATGCCCATGCGCATTAAAATAGCGTTGCCGATGGGCACAAGGTCAGTCTTATTAGTCTTGTTAAAGTTATCCAGGAAGGGCTTATGCTGATAGCTTACCAAATCCAGCTCGCCATCTGCCAAAGCTTTGTCCGGTGTAACATAATCCGAGAACTCCACAACCTGTACCTTCAGGCCACTTTTAGCCGCTTCCTTGGCTGCAGCCTCCACAACCTCGGCATGCGGACCGGCGGTAGCACCAACCTTAATCGTTGTTTGAGCCTGTTTGTCACCGCCGCCGCAGCCTGCCGCCGCCAAAGCCACTACAGATAACGCAATAACCAATAATTTTTTTAACATAATTCATCGTCTCCTTTGCAAAAAGTAAAATAAAAAAAGCCTTCGTCTTATCCATACCGCATTTTCATTATGCAGTAAGGGACGAAAGCAAACTTCGTGGTACCACCCAATTTCACTGCTACCTCACGATAGCAGCCTCCTCAAGTACGCCGGACTAAGCCATTAATACTTCAGCACTGTAACGGGTGCACCCGGACGACCTAAACTTACGCTTCAGCCAATCAGCTCCAAGACCATCTTCGGCAAAGTCTCCTGCACTTCCTTGCACCAAACGGAAGCTCTCTGTGGCAGTACTCCTTGCGTACTCTTCTTTTCATCGCTCGTATATTAACTTGTGAGTAAAAATATACAACTTGTCAAAGCATCTGTCAACAAAAAACAGGAAAATTTTTCTCAAAGCCTAGTATTTCAATAGATTTGTAAATGATGTTACACAATTTACTTACTTATACAACTGCTATTCTGGACCATGCAACAGAAATATTATTTTTATTTTACATTTCTTCATTATAGCGCCCAAAAATGCAACAAAAAGTGTAAATTGCCTATTGACAAACTAGGCTTTATCATGTAAATTATCAAGCACCATCACACAAGCAATGCTTGTTGATTTTGTTTCACGCAGTAAAAATTTGACAATATCATGCTAAACAGGTGAGAAGATACCTAATAAAAAATGCAGTAACGTGCATAAAATTACTTGCTGCAGTCCTGATGAAATATCCGCTATCTTGCAGCCTGACCTTGAAAGGAGAAGATGACACTATGGAATTTGCAACAAAATGTATTCACGAAATCGGTGCGTCCGACGCAACCGGTGCCTGTCTGGGAGCACTTGATGCCTGGCTCGTTTGCTGATGTGCGATAAAGAAGTAATAGAAGTGTAAAAAATTTTGCCGTTCCTATCCGGCACTTGGCCATTGTGTCGGATAGGTCGGGCGTTAGGCTTCGGGCAAGTCAATTTTGCCGACAAAGCTGTAATAAATCTCAATGTCCTGCCTGCGGGTGCCGTTCTCGTCATAGCTGCACTCATGCACGACGATTTTCTCAATCATTTCCCGCAAGAGGGTGGGTGTCAATTCCTCAAAGGCAAGGTGCTTGCGGACAATCCCCATGAATTTCTCGGCGTTAACGGTGGCCGCCTGCGACTTGTCCAGTTCCGCCTGCAATGCGGCGGTGCGGTCTTTCAGTTCCCGCTGCTCCTGCTCATAGTCTGCCGACAGTTCCATGAAACGCTCGTCGCTGATTTTGCCGTTCACATTGTCCTCATACAGCCGCTTGATAATGCGGCTCACTTCGGCAATCCGCTCCTGCGCCTGTTCAAGCTGCTTGGTGGCTGCGGCGGTCTTTCTCTTGCCGCCGATTTCGTTCTGCTGGATCAGCAGCTTTACAAAACGGCTCTCGTGCCTGGCAGCATACTCCGTCACTTGCCGGAGATTGGAGAGGACACCGGCGGTCAGCAGGTCGGTGCGGATAAAGTGCGCCGTACAGTCGCGGGTGCGCTTCTTGTAGCTGCCGCAGATGTAACAGTCCTGCTTGCGGTTCTTGTTCTGATACCGCTGCTGGTACATCACATGGCCGCAGTCGGCGCAGAACAGCATACCAGAGAACAGCCCCACTTCGTCATAGCGGTTCGGGCGTTTGCGCTGCTTGCGTAACTCCTGCACACGCTCCCATGTTTCCGTGTCAATAATCGGCTCATGGTGGTTCTCAAAAATGGCCTGCTTCTCAATGGGATTTTCTACGCTGTGCTTGGTCTTGTAAGAGGGCTTTTCCGTCTTGAAGTTTACCAGACAGCCGGTGTACTCCCGGTTTTCGAGGATATGAACGACGGTGTTCGTCGCCCATTTACACTCATAGCCGGGGTGGTAGCGGCGTGTGCTGCCTGTCCTGCGGTATTCCAGCGTCCCCGGCGTGGGGATTTGCTGTTCCGTCAGCATACGGGCAATCTTGGTCGGGCCGTTCCCCGCAAGGCAAAGCTGGTAAATCTGCTGGACAACCGGCGCGGTTTCCTCGTCAACGATATAGTTCTCGTCCTCGTCCATGAGGTAGCCATACACCGGCTTGCTGGTAACGGGCTTGCCGCTCATGCCTTTTGCTCTTTTAACTGCCTTGATTTTCTTGCTCGTATCTCTCACCAGCCATTCGTTAAATAAGTTCCGCAGAGGGGTAAAATCATTGTCCATGCCGCCGTTTGCGCTGTCCACGTTGTCATTGACAGCGATAAAACGCACGCCCTTTTGAGGGAACAGCATTTCCGTGTAAAATCCCACCTGCAAGTAATTACGCCCCAGCCTGCTCATGTCCTTGACTATGACGGTGCCGACTTTCCCGGCTTCAATGTCTGCAAGCATGGCTTGAAATCCGGGCCGCTGGAAGTTCGCACCTGAGTAGCCGTCGTCGGTGTACCAGCGCAGATTGGTAAAGCCGTTCTGCTTGGCGTAGGCTTCCAAAATCCGTTTCTGGTTGGAAATGGAATTGCTCTCGCCTTGCAATTCGTCCTCATGGGACAATCTCGGATAAAGGGCGGTAATGAGGTTTTGGGTGGCTTGTCTTAACATAAAATCCTCCGTTTCCGACAGCCAGCCCCACTATTCCGTGGTTTCATTGTACCACGGAACAGGGGCGGCTGTACAGCGGTAAAAGTGATAAATCTGCTTCTTTACAGCTTGTCAAATCGCCTTTTTTTGTGTAGCAGCGGCTTCCGCTTCCAGTACCCTCGCCATCTTGTCGGCGGCGGTGCTGGTGGTGTCTTTCTTGAAAAAGCCGGACACGACAAGAACGGTATTCCCCATGCGGATTTCCGTCACGCAGTCGGGGCGGCGGGTGGTACGGTGGTCGTGCTGCTTGATATTCTCCATAGGCAATACTCCTTTCATTCAGCCAGCAGTTTCTTCATGGTTTCCATTTTCCGCTTTGCGGTTTCCTGCCGGAAGTTGACGCCAGTAAAGCGTATCGGGACGCACATGGACAGCAGTCGGTCATAAATCCGGGAATGGGCCGTGTCTGTCGGCTTTTTCAACTCGTCCAGCGGGCGGTTGGTGGTGGCGATCAGCGGCTTGTTGCTGCGGTATCGGGTATCAATCACATGGAATACCTGTTCCAGTCCATAGTCGGTGCCACGCTCCATGCCGAAGTCGTCAATGATGAGCAGGGGATAGCGGCAGAGCCTGTCCACAATATCATTGCGCCCGGAAAAGCTGCTGTTCAACTCGTTCAGGATTCGGGCGAAGTTCGTCATACGCACAGGCACCTCCTGCTCTATCAGAGCGTTTGCAATGCACCCGGCAAGGAAACTCTTGCCGGTGCCTACACCACCCCAGAGAAGAAGCCCAAGGTTCTCTGCGCGCATGGTCTGCCATTGCTCTACATAGCGGTGTGCGTGGTGCATCTGTGGGCTGCGGCCATTGTCGTTTTCAAAGGCCCAGTCCAGCATTGACGGGTCAGAAAATCCCTCTGCTTTCAGCCGCCGCACAAGGTTGATGTGTTTCTGCGCCTTAATAGCTGCTTCCTGCTGCTCCCGTTCGGCTTTATGGCAGGCACATTCTACCAGATGCTTGTTCTTCCCCATCAGGACAAGACCCTTGGCAAAGAAGGCTTCTTTTGGGGTTCTGCACTTGCCGCAATAAAGCAGGCCATTCTCACCGGGATAGTCCGCTGCATTTTCGGGAATACTGGAAACGGATTGTTCCAGAACTTTTTTGATCGTCTTTATAGGCTTTCTCCTTCCTTGAATGTGTAGTCCGGGATACCCGGTGTCGATTTTCGTTCTGTTTTCTGCCGCTTTGCCCAGATACGCAGGGTGGCGGCGTGGTCGGTGTACTTTTTGCCAGTAGACTGGATATAAGCTGAAAGCCGTTCGATCAGGCTGTCCAGCCCGGAGAAATCAGCTTTGAGTCGCCTGTACTCCTTTGCTGTTAAAAAGACATTTTGATATTCTCCAAAGGTCAAATGAGCGTCTGTTGTTCTTATCAGGTGGCTATCTTTCAGGTTGCTCTTATTACGTTGGTTAGTGGAACACTTTTGTTCCATAGAAGGTATCATTTCTGTTCCATCGCATAGGGCAGAACCGTTCCATGCAAAGGAACATTTTTGTTCTGTCGGGACTTTTACAAAGATGCTGTTGGGCACAGTAATGCGACCTCTTCTGCGCTCGATCAGATCGGCATCCTCTAGTGAGCGCAATGCACGTTTAATGCTCATGGTGCTGCAACGAAGGGCTTCGCTCAATGATGAAATAGGAAAAATTACATAGACGAAGCCGCGCTCATCCACCCAGTTGTTCTTTTGAGAAAGCGTTGCCCTGTCAAGCAGTAGAGTGTAGAGGAGTTTTGCCGTGTGGCTCAGGTCAGCATCGAGAAGAAACCGGGCATAGGGCAGATATTGCGGCAGCGGCATATTGGGTTTCAAATAATCTGAAATGGCATTCACCTCCGTTTTTTACATCCAAATCAGTGGACAGACAGTTTAGGATTGCTGGTTTCCATCACTGTACAAGCGTTTTTTTACGTTCTGAAGATACCGGCTGGCACGGTCAATGAAAATCAGCAGCTTCTCATTGTTCTTCGGTTCGGTAAGAATATCGGGGTATTCACGAAAACACATTTCCCACCGCCGGACAAAATCCTCCTGCGCTCCCTGAATCTCACACATCATGGCTTCGCCATCTGCCAAACGGCGAGGTGAATAAATGCTCTTGACAGTATCCTTGAGATTCTGTTTTTCTTCCTTGTTGAGTCCTTTCTTATGTCCCTGAATGTCTTGCTTGAAGGTTGTTATAAACTCATTGTCCTTTGAATAAGAATCCGTGATACTGGAATCCCGTTCGGCTTTAGGCTTACGCAACTCTGCCACAACTTCGGGACGCTTTTCCTTTGGAACCTTTGCAATCGAGGAAATTTCACGGTCGGTTGCCCGGATCTTTCCACTCAGGATTTCTTCCTGCACTCCGGGTACTGCTTCCTCCGCTGCTTCCACACCTTTTGCAAATTGCTCTGCACGGTAAACATAACTTTCGGATGTTCCATGTTCCGCAGCGACTTTAGACCGTGAGCCGTGCTTTGCGCGGTCTGGTTCATTTTGAACCAGACCACTTTCAGATGCCAAGGTATACTGATTGCCGTGAAACGATTTGATTTGCTTTTCCGCTTCTGCCTGCTTTCCGATCAGGAACTTTTTCTGTTCTGGGGTCAGGTTTCGCCGCCCAAGCTGATTTTTACAGATCCATGCGAGTGCTTCATAGCGGCTGGAAAATTCTTTTTCGATGACTTCAAATGGAATAAATGGATATTTCCGAAGGACTTGATAGCGTGTATGTCCATCCACAATATAGCCGTTCCACGTGATGATCGGATTCAGTACACGTTCTTCTTTTAGGATGTTCATTTCCAGTTGGTGGGTTTCCTCAAACGACGGAGGGTTGATTTGATTCTGGAACTCCGGATCGATTTTAAGCTGGCTCAGTTTTGTCATAGGCAAACCATCCTTTCTGAAATGAAATAGAATATCATTGTTCTTACGCCGTTCTCCCCACATGGTTTTCCTGCCCCTTTCCAGCGGCGTTTTCCGGCTCTCACACTTGGGGGTCATGGCCGGGTATCCCATGCAGACGGTCATTCGGTTTTCAAGGTTCGATTGGTGTCTTGCTGGTAGCTTATCACACTTTCAAAAGAATTTTTAGGACCTGACAGGTCCGGTTTTGCGTGGATTTTATTCTGAATTCTCTTGAAAATCGGACATCATGCCGGGTGCGTAAGATAAGTATACCGTATCCTTTTGCTGCTGAACAGGAACTATTAGTTCCGGTTTTGAGGTCTTTTTTCGGCTTTTAGGGGCAAAAACCGGAAGCTTTAGTTCCGGCTAACCACTGGATCGCTTTTATCATAGCAGAAATCTCGTTGAATTTTCAGGAGGTCGCACCTCCGGTTTAGACATAAAAAACCGGAAGTATCGCCTCCGCTTTTGCATACAACTTGCTTTAGCTGCGTGCATTTCGTTTTACACAAAAATAACCGTCCGCTTCAAGTTAAACTTGAAAACGGACGGTCTGGCATACAGGATGATTTTCAAAACTGGGGAGCGCATTGAGAGGTTTCATAGTTGTAGCAAGCAGGGCAGACGTATATACAACGTCTGCATCTGCAAGCAATGTTTTCGTCTATACAAAAACACTTTTTGCGTTGCAAAATGCTTGTTGGGAAATCCCAAACCCTTGTACTGCACCGTTCCGGAGCAGGCAGTGCGGTTGTATCACTTCGTAAAATAAGAATGCGGTTTTGATAAGGCTGACGATTTGGAAGCCAATGAAGAAATATGCGGACAACAGCAGATAGCGTGGTTATGACTGGTGGGGCACTTGGAGACCGGATTATGAAGGATGGCTCCAGTGCGCCGACAGTCTCTACGCTCCGCAGGCTATCATCAACGCCATTGGCGGCGAGCAAAAATATTGTGATTACTGTACAAGCATGAAATACCAGCGGTATCGCTGCACGATGGAAATGAGACCCTTGCTCCAGGCTATTGCGGATGGAGATACGGTGGCGTTTGTCTATGAGATGTACCTGACACCGAAAGGTATGGAAAATGCCCCCACCTTTACGATGATGGCTACAGAGTTCAACCACTTTAAAATGGTGGGTGAAAAACTCATAGTCACCCGTTTGGATATGTATACCGATGGCGGAAAGATGAACTGACTTGTCAGAAGATCGCCTGTAACGATTGTAAGATCAGATAGAACAAAATAGAAACCCAGAATTTTTTTGAGCCGTTGGACTCTGAAAAGATTCGGGGTTTTGTGCAATGTTTTTCAGCGATTGCTCAACAACTCGCTGGACTTTAGGACTTATAAAGTTTCAAAGGTCATTGACAACATTGATAAGGTCATGGGTCAGATAAGACTTGATATTTTGCACCGTAGCATCCATGATTCGTTGACGGCTTTCTTTAGGAGCCCATGAGATATGAGGCGTAATAATGCAGTTTTTGGCTTTGAGAAGCGGATTGTCCGGTTGAATCGGCTCAGTTGATACAACGTCAAGGCCGGCAGCAAAAACTTTACCGCAGTTAAGGGCATCTGCAAGATCCTGCTCTGCAATCAACTGGCCGCGAGAGTTGTTTATAAGGATCACGCCATCCTTCATTTTTGCAATGCTGTCTCGATTGATGATGTGCTCAGTCTCCGGAAATAGTGGGCAATGAAGTGCAATGACATCACTGGAAGCAAACAGCGTGTCCAGAGCTACATATTCGGCTATTTCACGTCCGGATTCAGTCGGGCGGCTGCCGGATGCCAAAACTTTCATCCCAAGCGATTTTGCAATTCTCCCGGTGGCTTGTCCGATCCGGCCAAATCCGATGATTCCCATGGTTTTGCCGCTGAGCTCAATTAAAGGGGCATCCCAATAACACCAATCGGGACAAGCGGACCATTGACCGCTGTGGACAGTATCATCATGATGACCGATGTGGTGGCAGATTTCCAGTAACAGAGCAATCGAAAATTGTCCGACAGAAGCCGTTCCGTAGCCCGGAACATTAGAAACCGGAATACCGACTTCCTTTGCGGCATCGACATCCACAACATTATACCCGGTCGCAAGAACGGCGATAAAACAAATACTAGGGCAGGCTGTTAATGTGCTTCTGGAGATGGGGGTCTTGTTGGTCAGAACGATTTCTGCGTCACCAATACGCCGAATGATCTCGGTCTCATCCTTTACGTTCGTCCGGTCATAAACGGTCAGTTTTCCAAGAGCTTCCAGTGGAGCCCAACTCAGGTCACCCGGATTTTCGGTATAGCCATCTAATATAACGATTTTCATCTGTTTTACTCCAAAATGACACCCTGCGCTAAAAGAGCATCCCGCAGGACAGGATAGGAAAGTTCTCTGGTAGTGCAGTCCTTTTTGGCGCAAAGGGCAGCGGCAACGCCAGCACCCTGCCCCATGATCTGACAGCCGGGAACATTCCGGGTAGACATATGTGCTTTGATATCAGTAGTGACACAGCGTCCTGCCATCAGCAGGTTATCGCAGCCCTTTGGCAGCAGCATCCGGTAAGGAAAACCGTAAAAGCCGGGGTCTTTGATCTCACATTCCGGATGTTTGTAGCTCATCAGGTCCTCAAAGCCGAACAGACCGATCTCATCTTCAAAACGAGTCGCAGATGTAATTTCATCCAGCGAGATCATGTGATCGCAGATCGTGATCTTACTGGCACGGACTCCCAGTTGGATCGCCGCCCAGTTGATATAGGACTCCTCGAATCCGGGGACAGTTGTTTTGAGTGCATTGGCAAACTGCATGATCTTGACACGCATTTTTAGTTCTGCTGTGCTGTAATCAAGGGCTTTCGTTGCATCGCAGTCCACACCTTTGGAATTGTTGATATAAGTCATTTCGCCTTTGTGGATGGAGGACATGCTGGTAAAGGGACGCATTTCCAAAGCATTGATGGCCTGATAGCGTTCGGGATCTTTCATCGTGGTAAAGGCATATTGTTCCGCACACATTCCGGGGACATCCAGTTCCGCACTGGAGAGCTTGACCGCTCCCTGCGGATTCTCTTTTACCATCCGGTCAATATCCACACCTGCCATACCGAATACCAGACCCGTGGAGCCACCGCTGACGGTATGGTAATCCTGCCACATGTCGATCTGTTCCAGACCGGCAAATCGTGCAAGGTCGCCATCACCGGAAGCGTCGATATACTGTTTTGCGGCAATGGCACTGCAGCCATCTTTGTTGGCAATCAGTGCAGCGGTGATTTTTCCGTTTTCCGTTAACACATCATAACAGGTGGTCTGAAGATAGACCGTGATGCCGGCTTCCAGAAGCATCTGGCTGACGACACCTTTGTAGATCTCGTGGTCGCCAACAAAACGATAGGGGTTGTGGTGCGGATCGTTGGGGGTGGGGTAGTAACCTGTTCCGCCGCACAGATCCACAAGACGCTGGTTCAGTTCATAAGGAATGCCGCCGACCACTCGTTTGGCGGTAGAGGGATCGGTGCTCATGGCATAAAAACTATTGGCACCGATTCCACCGTTGGTATAAGTGCCGCCGGGGACGGGCAGTTTTTCGATCAGGATGACGGATGCGCCTTGGCGTGCAGCGGCGATGGCAGCGATACAGCCGGCCGTACCAGCACCGGCAACCAAAACATCCGTTTCCAGAACAGGAAGCTGTACAGCAGGCAGAGCAATTGTTCGGGGATGATCGCTCATAAGAAAATTCCTTTCTTTAATTGAAACAGTCCAGCACACACAGGGAGGTAGCGTCTGCTGCGCTGGACTGTTTTTAAGGAGAAATGTTCCGAGAATGGCGTAAATAGAGAAAAATCAGAGAATGGTATTGATCTGATGACCTTCCATCCACTTGGCGAGATTATCAAAGACGATCTCGGCGCGGAGGCTCATAGACTGCTGCGTAGCAAATGCGACATGGGGGGTTACAAGGCAGTTGGGAACGTGCAGGATGGGGGAGGCGGTGTCCAGAGGCGGCTCCTTATCAAAGACATCAATGGCAGCACCGGCGATCACACCGTTTTCAAGCGCTACGGCGAGGTCTTTTTCCACGACAACAGGGCCGCGTGCAACATTGACCAGAAGAGCCGTGGGCTTCATCATCGCAAGCTTTTCTGCGTTGATCATGCCACGGGTAGAGTCGTTCAGCGGGCAATGCAGAACCACGATGTCCGAGCGGCGGAGCAATTCTTCCTGCGTGACCTGCTCGATGTATTCTGCAATGCCGTCATGGTGCGTACGGCTCTGCGCCAGAACAGTAGCACCAAATGCGTGAAACAGCTCGGCAGTCCGGGTGCCGATCTTGCCAAGACCGATAATACCGACCGTTTTGCCCTTGATCTCCCAGCCGACAAGACCGGTCTTGTCCTTCCCTTCACGACAGCGGTCTTCCACACTGCGAAGATTCCGGGCAAGAGAAAGAGTCGTGCCGATGACCAGCTCGGAAACTGCCTCGTTGGAGTAACCGGAAGCATTGCTGACGGCGATATTTTTCTCCTTGGCAGCATCCAGACCAACATGATCCACACCGGTAAAAGCAACATCAATAAACTTGAGCTTGTCACACTTGCGCAGGACATCGGCCGGCATCGGCATATTGGCAAGGATCATGGCGTCTGCATCCTTGGCTTCTTCGATCAGTTTGGCGGGATCGGTGGTTTTGGGATAATCCACAAACACATGCCCCTGTGCTTCAAACGGTGCTTTGCGGGCGGCGAGTTCTTCGGCAGAGATGCCGAGAGATTCCATAATAACGATCTTACTCATGAAAATGCCCTCCATTACAGGTAAATAGAAAAATTATGAAAGAAAACAGAAAGGAACAGACAAGTGGATTCATCGTGAAGAAAATTGTTCTGATTCTTTCCGTGTCAAACTATATCAAAAGCGTATTGAAATGTCATTTTGCGTATTCGTTTTTTTGACCACAAAATCGATTTGAATGTTAATGAGAGCAAAAAAACAGATATTTTAACGAATTTTGAAATATACTTTTGAGGGGAGATATGTCATAATCATGGCAACGAACATCGTGAGCAAGCGTTTTGAGACCGGTTTAGAACATTGCTTACAGAATGCAGATGGAGCGCTGGTCTGCTGGATGGAACGGATATGATGAAACAAGATCGGACAAGGAGGAACTCAGTAATGAGTACGACCAAAGGCACTTCTCCCAATGCAACCTCTAATTACACGACCTGCAAATTATGGCAGATCATTTGTTATTCCATGGTTCCCGCTGTTGGCAACTTCTTTATGATCGTCTTTACAATGAACGCTTACATTGCTAAAGGCGGCTACGGGCTGGCAACTGCATTGGCGGCATCCATTGCATCTTCCGGCAAGCTGTTCGATGCAGTCACAGATCCGCTGTGTGCAGTTCTTGTTCCCAAAATGCGGTCAAAGAGATTCGGCGCTGCCCGGCCGATTTTAGCAATCGGATATCTCATGATGGCAGCATCTGTTCTTGGAATCATGTTTGTATTTCCGGGGATGGGAATTGTGCCGTATGCAATTTGCTATATGCTGTATATCCTGGGCCGCACGATCCACAACCAGGGCAAGAATATCGCCTCAAATCTGATCACAAATGATCCCAAGCAGCGTCCGCTGATTGGGCGTTGTTCTCAGATTTACACGATGGTTCTGGCGATGCTTTTGAGTCTGTACCGTGGTAAGATCCTGTTCCCGATTTTTGGCGGTCTGACCTTTGAATTGCTGCAGGTTATTGGCGTTACCTGTGTGATAGCTTGCCTGATCATGGACTTGCTGGCAATGTTTGCATTAAAAGACTGCGATACCTATGAAAATGTTCTGGCACATTATCATCCGAGCGTAAAGATCAAACTGAGTGATATGGTTGGTATGCTCAAGCATAACAGTGCATTTGTTGCAGGTGTTGTGTCGGATGCATCGGACAAGCTGGCGAATGAAGTAGCCAGTGCATCGGTCGTCAATACACTGGTGTTTGGTGTTCTGATTGGCAACTATGGATTCACTGGTGACATTAGCATCTATACTACAATTACTTCTGTTGTACTGATTTTCTTTATTACGGGCATTGCCAAAAAGATTGGTGCAGGCAAGGCATATCTTCGCTACACATGGGTGGCAACTGGCGTTGCAATTGCAATGTTCCTGTTCTTCCTCATGGGCGAGTATACGCAGATCAGTGTAAAGCTGATTCCGACTGTGATTTTCGTGGTTCTTTATTCAATGCTGACCGCATCAAAGAGCACGACCAATGCAGCCATTGTCACAATGTATCAGGATATTGCAGACTATGAGTTCTATCTGACCGGCAAGTACGAACCGGGTCTGGTAATTGCAACGATCACGATGCTGGGTAAGATCGTTTCTGCAGCAGGCGGCCTTATCACGGCAGCGTTGCTCGCAACCATTGGTTATGTGGACAATGTTCCTCAGCCGGGGGATCCTGCCACTCAGAAAGTGTTCTGGATCACGATGCTGATGTGGCTTGGTATGATGATCATGGGCTGGGTCTGCTCGATCATTGCGATGCACTGGTATCCGTTGACTGCAGAGAAGATGGTGGAGGTTCAGGCTGCTAATAAAATTCGTAAACAGGAAAATCTTGCGGCTCAAAAAGCGGCGGAAGCAGCAGCTGCGGCAAAATAAAATGAAGTAGATGCTGATTTGACCGTTGACTCCTGAAGTGGTAAGGCAAAATGCCATTTCAGGAGTTTTTTGGTAAATGAAAGAGAGATAAAAGTATGCGAACAAAAATCAATTGGAATGGTGGATGGTACTTTTCAAAGAGTGATAAAGTTCCAGAGAACTTTTCGCAGCTCTGGGCTCCTGTGACATTACCGCACACATGGAATGCGGAGGATGGACAGGATGGAGGAAATGACTACTGGAGAGGAACGGCTTGCTACGCAAAAGCGTTTAAAAAACCGGAACTGCCGGAGGGAAATCGTGTACTTCTTGAAGTTCAGGGCGCTGCAATGACGGCAGAAGTGTTCCTGAATGGGGAAAAGCTGGCCCACCATGAAGGCGGCTATTCAACGTTTCGTGTGGACCTGACGGAACATCTCCGGGAAGAAAATATCCTTGCCGTTACGGTGGATAACAGCGAAAACGATTATGTCTATCCGCAGAAAGCAGACTTTACATTTTATGGCGGCCTTTACCGTGACGTGAACCTGATAATCGTTCCGGCAGAGCATTTTGAACTGACGATGGATGGAACACCGGGACTGAAAATTACCCCGGTCATAGATCTTAGTGCAAAGAGTGCTGTTGTAAAGCTGGAAGCATGGAGCGTAGGCGGTCAGCAAGTGCATTTTTTCATTGGAGATAAGGATGCAGTTTCTGCAGTCAGCTATGGATATGCCTGTGCAGAAATTACTTTGGAAGATGTGCACCTCTGGAATGGGACGGAGGACCCGTATCTCTATCAGGCGAAAGCAATCCTTCTGGATGACGGGCAGGAAAAAGATACGGTGTCGCTGAAATTCGGCTGCCGGAAACTGGAGTTTGATCCGCAGAAGGGCTTCAGTCTGAATGGACGTTCCTATCCGTTGCGCGGTGTTTCCCGTCATCAGGATAAGGCGGGCGTAGGAAATGCACTGACAAGGGAAGACCATGAACTGGATATGAAGTTTATCCGCGAAATCGGAGCAAATACGGTCCGGCTGGCACATTATCAGCACGCACAGGAATTTTATGATCTGTGTGATGAACAGGGCATTCTGGTCTGGGCAGAGATCCCGTACATCACGATGCATATGCCGAACGGTCGGCAGAATACACTTGACCAGATGAGAGAACTGATCACGCAGTGCCATCACCATCCGTCGATCATCTGCTGGGGCCTTTCCAATGAGATCACTGCAAGCGGAAAAGTGACAGAGGATCTGATGGAAAATCACCGGGAACTGAATACCCTGTGCCACCAGATGGATCCGACACGCCCGACAACGATGGCCCACGCCTTTATGCTGGAACAGGAACATCCACTGGTCGAATTGGCAGATATCGGAAGCTATAATCTGTATTTTGGGTGGTATCTGGGAGAACTGGAACAGAATGACAGATTCTTCGACGAATACCACAGCCGTTTTCCTGACCGTGTGATGGGTTTTTCTGAATATGGTGCAGATGCAAATCCGCAGTTCCATACGGACTTGCCGGAGCGGGGGGATTATTCAGAGGAGTTCCAGTGCGTTTATCATGAACATTTGCTGAAGTGTATTGAAGAACGCCCATGGATGTGGGCAACACATGTCTGGAATTTGTTTGATTTTGCAGCAGATGGGCGTGATGAAGGTGGGAAACATGGCGTAAATCAGAAAGGTCTCGTCACAATGGACCGGAAACTGCGGAAAGATGCATTCTACCTTTATAAGGCTGCATGGAACCATAAGGAGCCGTTTGTTCATCTGTGTGGGAGCCGCTATGTGGAACGCTGTGGAGATACCACAAAAATCAAGGTCTATTCTAATCAACAGCAGGTAACCCTTCTGGTTGATGGACGGGAGGCGGGAACCTGTACAGGTAACCGAATCTTTGTATTTACAATCCCTTTGACGGAAGGTGAACACCGAGTGGAAGCGATGGCATCACATTGCAGTGATGTGATGACCATTCGCAAAGCAGCAAGAGAGAACCCTGCATATTGTTTCCGGCAGAAGGGCGATGTCATCAACTGGTTCGACAAGGAAATATTCTGTGAGGATTGCTATTCCCTGCGAGATACGTTTGGAACACTGCTGGCAAACCCGGAAAGTGCAGAACTGGTAAATGCGATTATGGCAAAAGCGCGTGCAGCACGCGGGGATGTGGCCAAGAGCACAGCACAGAACCAGAATCTTCAGAAGATGATGTCCGGTATACGCATGGAAAACCTGCTCAAACAGGCAGGGCCTGCGTTGAAAGCAGATGATATCATTGGGCTGAATCAGGCACTCCAGAAAATCAAAAAATCGTAAAAAATAAACCGGCTGCGGCACCACATGGATGCTACAGCCGGTTTTGTTTATAAGTGCTGGTACTTCTGGCGATAGGCAGCCGGGGTCATGCCAACGATGGACTTGAAGGCTTCTGAGAAAAAACTGCGTGTACCAAAATTCAGGCCATCGGAGATTTCCTGAATGCTTTTCTGTGTAGTCGAAAGCAGCATTTTCGCGCGTTCAATTTTGGCAATTTTAATGTAGGTGTTGATACTGACACCGGTTTCGTCTTTGAATCTGCGGGAAAGGTAGTAGTCTGCATAGCCGACACGCTTTGCCAGAAATGAAAGCGTGATTTTTTCAGAAAGATGGTTTTCAATATAGTCGCAACAACTTTGGACCGATTTGCTCAGGTTCGGGTTGGTGCGGCATTTATGGACAAGCTGGATGAAGTCCTGATACATCGTATGGCCGATGGAGGCTGCCTCTGATACAGTCTTGCAGTCGAGAACATCCTGAATATAGGCGTCGCTCCGGCTGTATGCAACTTCCGGAGAAAGTCCGCCTTCGATTGCAGCGCGGGAACACAAAGTAATAAAAATGATCTGTGATACCTTTGCTTTGGAAAGAGCGGAACCTTCCATGATATGAGCACCGGTGCTGACCATTGCAACAGCGCCGAGCGCTTCTTCGTACTGCAAATCTCCTTCCCGGACCATCCGCAGCATAGCCTGTTCGGCACGATAAACGTTCATCCGATCGCGTCCGACCGTTGAACCCTCATTTGAAAGCGGTGCTTTGTTATGTTGAAAGACAATATCGCTGACCAGCAGCTTTTCATTGGTAATACAGTAATGCAGCATCAGAAGCTGCTGCAACAGACTGCTTGTGCTTGTGACCGGAACACGCTGTAGGATCGCAATGAACTTTGGCTTCCAATGATCGGTGATCCGGCTGGATTTCAGAACGTTGCTGATTTCGGAGAGCGGAGGCTCAGAAGTAAACACCGGGCCGATGACATGGATACGGTGAAGTTTTCCATCAAGATGTTCAAAGGCAGCGCACCATGAAAGATTCAGCGAGGAACTGAGCAATAACGGAGCGGAACTTTCCCTGGAATGTTCCAGAAGATACTGGAAGGAAGAACTTTTGACAAAAAGCTTATTCAGTGCCAGATCCTTACAGTTGGTCTGTTGAAGAAAACCATCCGAATCATAGACCCAGCGGTAAAAATGATTCTGGCAGGACAACAGTTCACTGAAAAACTCAAGGCGGCGGTCGATATCGGCGGAATCGGGCAGCATCCATAACACCTCGCAATCAAACTATATTTAGTGTATCACAAAAATTAGCGTTTCTGTTCTTAAAATAGATAAAAATAAAAAACAAAACGAAAATAAAAACAAAATAACAATTTTATGGATATATGAATCCGCGAAAAGACTATATAATAATGAAAACGATCCTGATACAGGGAGGAATGTGATCATGCCAAAGATCAAAAAAGTTGTTGCAACTGTCTGGTACGACAAGGAAAATATGCGTGCACTGCGCCAGGTTTTTCCAGAGGCGGAATTCTGCTATGTGGATTTTTACGATAAGGATAAGCTGGAACAAGAAGTAAAAGATGCTGATGTCTGTATCCTGATGGGGGATGTGGATCCTTGCATTCTGGGCGAAAATACCTTAAAGTGGATCCACTGTGATCACGCCGGCCTGAATGGTTCTGCCCGTCCGGAAGTATTTGCACGCGGGATCCCTGTGACGGGTGCTGCCGGGCGCAGTGCCCCTGTTCTGGCAGAGCACTGCATTTATTTTATGTTGCAGAACTGCTATCACACAAAGGAACTGCTGGCGGCACAGGCTGCACATCATTGGGGTGTGGACGGCTCCAATCAGTGGCGCGGTCTGTATGGCAGGACCGTCGGCATTGTTGGAATGGGCAATAATGGATGCATGCTGGCAGAGCGTCTGCATGCGCTTGGAGTGAATATCGTTGCATACGATAAATTCCCAATCAAGGGATTTGACTACATCGAAAAAAAATATTGTGCAAATGATGGCGATACGCTCCAGCCGCTGCTGGAAAAATCGGATTTTGTGGTGCTGACGCTGGCTTTGACCGATGAAACATATCACATGATCAATAAGGAAACACTTGCGCAGATGAAACCGGGTGCGTTCCTTGTAAACATGGCAAGAGGTGGTATCGTCTGCACGGAAGATCTTGTAGATGCACTGAACCGTGGACATTTAAGCGGTGCCGGTCTGGATGTGACGGAAGAACAGCCATTGGGGGCAGACAGCCCTCTGTGGGATATGGATACCGTGTATCTGACACCACATTGCACGCCGCAGGTTCCGAACCGAGCGGGACGCAGCATTGAGATCATCAAAGAAAACGCCCGGCGGTTTGAAGCCGGAGAGCCTTTGTTGAATCTGCTCCGGCCGACCGATGCTATGAACGGTGAAAAAGCAGAAGGCGGTTGGTCAAAAATGCTGAATACCAGATTGACCAAAGAGCAGGCGGCAAAGATCGACTTTGAAAAATATCTTGGCAAGCGCGGATGGAGTGATCCATCGGAGTGGATGTAAGGAGGCACTATGGACGTAAAACACTGGTGGACGGACTATCCGTGGCGGATGATCCAGACGAACCTCCGGGAAACGGATATGGCGGATATTGATGCGGAAGCATACGCCCAGCAGCTGGCGGACTATGGTGCAACAGTTGTAACGCTGAATGCGGCCGGAATCATTGCCAGCTATCAGACAAAGCTGGACTTTCAGACACAAAGCCCCTATCTGACCGGAAGCAGTCTGATGGAGATGATCGAAGCGTGCCATAAACGCGGTATCCGCGTCATTGCGCGAACCGATTTTTCAAAGATCCGGGAACCTATCTTTGAGAAGCACCCGGATTGGGCATACCGGGACAAAAACGGAAATGTCGTCAATTACAATGGCAACATCCAGACCTGCCCGAATGGAGCCTATCAGAAGGAAAAAAGCCTGGAGATCCTTCGGGAGGTTTTGACAACGCATCCGTTTGATGGCGTGTTCTGCAACATGAGCGGCTTTTTGGTGGTGGATTACAGCGGTGTTTATCATGGCCCCTGTCACTGCGAAAACTGCAAAAGGCTGTTCCGGGAACAGTATGGGCTGGAAATTCCGCAAAAGGATGATCCGGGCAATCCGGATTATAAAAAGTATGCGTCGTTTAAGTCTGCCTGTACAAAGAAGTACCGGGAACGTCTGGTAAAAACGATTCGGGAAATCAATCCGGAACTTGCCATCAACAATCTGGATTACATCCGCACAGAATCGGCAACAGAGATCGGTGTAGCACAATGGCAGTACAGTGCATCCAGCAACGCACGAAAAACCGCAGGACCGCTGCGGGAACGCCCGGCAGACAATGCAAGTGTTGACTTTATGGGATTCCGGTATCGTGATACCTCGGTCAGCGCTCCGCAGCTTGTCCTCCGTCAGTGGCAGAATCTGGCCAATGCGGGCAGTGTGAGCCTGTATATCATGGGCCATCTGGGAAACCACCAGGATCGGACCGCTTTGACAGCCAGCAAACCAGCGTTTGATTTTCATAAAGCACACGAGAAATTGTATGCCGGACTGACCAGTGCAGCAAAAGTCCTGCTGGTGAACAGACCGGTCATGGCAAGGAATGACCCGGAATCTTACGGATGGATCCGCGCACTGACGGAAAGCCATATTCCGTTTGATGAAATGAAACTGGCAGAACTGAAACCGGAATTGTTGCATCGCTGGGATGTTGTGATTCTGGCAGATCTGAAAAAACTGACGCAAGAACAGGCTGAAATGTTCGACACTTATGCAGAGCAGGGCGGCACGGTTTTGTCCACGGGAATTCTGCCTGAGTTACGCTGCCTCGGAATCTGCGAAGTCCGGAACAGCTGGAAAGACCGGATGTCCAGCGTATTTGAACTGTGCGAAGCGGAAAAAACGCTGTTTCCACGTAGTGCAGAGGCGCATTATATCGCTCCGGGGGCGATATTGAACGAAGTTGTGTTCTGCGAACAAACGCAGACCTGTTTGCATCTGATTCCGGAACATCCCTTCGGACCGCCGGAGCGCTGCTATTATACAGAGGTGAGTGACATTCCGGGTGTGGGCGTGACGCCATATGGAAAAGGAAAAGGTGTTTGCCTGCCATGGCTCGCGGGCAGTTTTTATTTCAATGAGGGCTTCGATAATACACTGCATCTGATCCAGGACGTTCTGCATCAGATATGTGGTCTGCCGGAACTTGCTCCCGGGCTGCACCCAAGCGTGGAACTGGTTCTGTGCAAAAAAACGGACCGATTCCTTGTACAGCTCATAAATGGCAGCGGTGTTTTTGCGAACAGTTATTTTGAGCCGATCCCAATGCAGAACGTGACCCTGCGTTTCCCCGGTCTTGCAGGGAAACAGGCGCATACGCTGAACGGCGGAACGGTGACAGTACAAGACGATGGAACGGCATTGGAACTGACGCTGAATCGGCTGGAAGCGTATGAAGCAATCGTGATTTCCTGAATCCTTCAACGGTAGAACGATACAAAAAAGGAGAAAATAAAATGAAGATCGGTTTTATTGGTCTTGGCATCATGGGCAAGCCCATGGCAAAAAATCTGCTGAAGGCAGGCTACACTGACCTGATGGTAAATAACCGCAGTCAGGCTCCGGTACAGGAGCTGGAAGCTGTCGGTGCAAAGGGTGCAACGCAGCAGGAGATCGGCGCACAGTGCGATGTGGTCATCACCATGTTGCCCAACTCCCCGCAGGTCAAAGAGGTGATGCTGGGCGAAAACGGCGTAGTTTCCCACATGAAGCCCGGTGCAGTGTTCATTGACTGCTCGTCCATCAACCCGGTGGCCTCCAAGGAAATCTACGCCGAGCTGCAGAAGAAGGGCGTGGAGATGCTGGATGCTCCCGTCTCCGGCGGTGAACCCAAGGCCATTGACGGCACCCTGAGCTTTATGGTAGGCGGCAAGCAGGAGGTCTTTGATGCCTATAAGCCGGTGCTGGATGCCATGGGCGCTTCCACTGTCCGCTGTGGCGAGGTAGGCGCAGGCAACACCACCAAGCTGGCAAACCAGATCATCGTCGCCTGTAACATTCAGGCTCTTGCCGAGGCTCTGACTTTGGCACAGAAGGCAGGCGTGGATCCCGAACTGGTGTTCCACGCGATCAAGGGCGGTCTTGCCGGTTCTACGGTTATGAACGCCAAGGCTCCCATGATGATCGCAGGCAACGACAAGCCCGGCTTCAAGATCGACCTGCACATCAAGGACCTGAACAACGTGCTGGATTGCGCCCATGCCGTGGGTGCGCCGGTGCCCATGACTGCCGAGGTACAGGAAATTATGCAGTGGCTCCACAACCACGAGGGTGGTCAGAAGGATCACAGCGCCATTGCACAGTACTACGAGTACCTGACCGGTATTAAAATCGGACGATGAAAGTGAAAAAAGAGAAAAACATGGAAAACAAAACGGGGATAACAAAAGGCGTTTTTCAGGTCGGAGTATTGGTCAATGATGTCGATGAATGCAAGAGGCTGTTTTGCGATGCACTTGGGATGAAAATCGTATTTAATCATAGAAATGTCATTCAACCTGCAAAGGAATTGGCCGGCTGTGAAAATCAGATCATGAATGTTATGATGCTGCGCGGAGACAATGATGTGGATTTGGAACTTCATCAGTACGTTTCGCCAAAGGCAAAACAGAAGCCGCCGATGAATCACAATGAAATTGGCTCGATGCATTTTATGCTCAAGGTAGACGATATTGAAAAAGTTGCAGAAAAGATACAGAGTTTGGGCTATTCCCTGATGAGCCCGATCGTAGAAAGCACGTCGATTCATGGATTTAAGTTCACATATTTTCGTGGACCGGACGGAATGATGGTAGAACTTCATGAAGGTGAATGCATTAAAATAAAGGAGGAAGCTGCAAAATGAGAAACCAAAACGTGGCAGTGTTCGATTTGACAGGGCGGGTAGCTTTGATTACGGGTGGGGGAAGCGGTATTGGGAGAGGATGTGCAAATATTCTAGCTGAGGCTGGAGCGGCTGTTGTCATTGTTGGACGGCGAATCGACAAACTGAAAAGCGTTCAAGAAGAAATTATGAAAAAAAACGGGAAATGCGCTATCTTTGCGGCAGATCTGACAAATGAAGAAGCGTGCAAAGAAACGGTTGCATTCTGTGTGGAACAGTTTGGAAGACTGGATATTGTTGTGAATAGTGCGGGAGGTAGAGGTGTACATGGAGAACTGGAGAAAGAGTTTTTAACGGAAAATCTAAACCACACGATGTCGGTGGATTTTAATTCGGCATTTTTTGTGATAAAATATGCGTATCCGGAATGTGCAAAACAGGGTGTCGGTAGTATAATTAATATTGCATCGTTGGCAGCACTATCGGCAAGAGGTCCGATTGTATACTCGGCAGCAAAAGGTGCCATGAAAAGTATGGGAAAAACGCTTGCAAAACGTTTGGGAGATAAAAATGTAAGGGTAAACACAATTTATCCGGGATTTATTCTGACGGAAATGACAGAAGGGATCCTTTCTCAGCCAACACTGGTTGAAAAATTTGCTTCTGAGTCACCACTTCATCTTTTGGGGGAACCAAAAGATATTGGGTACTGTGCACTATACCTTGCAAGTGATGCGGCACGTTTTGTTACGGGACAGGATTTTGTAATTGATGGAGGAGCAACCTGCTGAAATAAATGAATAATGAGCTTCATCAAAAAGCTATGGATATCATAAATGATTCGATCGAGTCGGTTAAACCGGATGAAGCGGTTCGCCGTGCGCTGAAAGCCTTTGCACCGAAGGGTGGCAGAGTGTTGCTTGTGGCGGCGGGCAAGGCCGCATGGCAGATGGCCCATGCAGCGGTAGAAGCGCTGGGGCGTGTGGATGGCGGCGTGATCGTGACGAAGTACGACCATGTGAAGGGCGAAATTCCCGGAGTAAAATGCTATGAGGCGGGTCATCCGGTGCCTGATGAAAACAGCTTTGCGGCTACGGAAAGGGCATTGGAACTGGTGCACGGTCTGACAGAGAAGGACACCGTTCTGTTCCTGCTCTCCGGCGGCGGCAGCGCTTTGTTTGAAAAGCCGCTTATCCCCGGTGCAGAACTGCAGGGCATCACCAACCAGCTCCTTGCCAGTGGGGCGGATATTGTGGAGATGAACACCATACGCAAGCGGCTGTCCGCAGTCAAAGGCGGCCGTTTTGCCAGTGCCTGCGCTCCGGCAAAGGTGTTCAGTATCGTGCTCAGCGATATTCTGGGTGATCCATTGGATATGATCGCCAGCGGCCCGGCGGTGCCGGATACCTCCACCTGCGCACAGGCCTTGGCTATTGCGGAAAAATATCGCCTGAAACTTTCGGAGCAGGCACAGGCGCTGCTGAAGCAGGAAACGCCGAAAACGCTGGACAACGTGACCACCCGGATCACCGGCAGCGTGCGGGAACTGTGCGCCGCTGCGGCTGCAGCCTGCCGGGAACGTGGATACGAACCGATCCTTCTGACCGACCGGCTCTGCTGCGAAGCGCGGGAAGCAGGCAGCTTCCTCGGCTCCATCGTCCGCACCCACGCAGGACGGGGCAAAAAGCTGGCTTACATTGCAGGCGGTGAAACGGTCGTACACCTGACCGGAAACGGTCTGGGCGGGCGGAACCAGGAGCTGGCGCTGGCGGCAGCTCCGGCCCTTGCGGGGCTGGAACACTGCTGTGTCTTTTCGGTGGGAAGCGACGGTACGGATGGCCCTACGGATGCAGCGGGCGGCTATGTGGACGGCCAGACCGATGCCGCACTTCGTACAGCAGGTTGGGATGTGTTTGCCGCACTGCAGAACAACGATGCTTACCACGCAATGCAGGCCATTGGAGGACTGATTATTACCGGGCCGACTGGAACCAATGTAAATGATGTGTCAGTAGCATTGGTGGATGGGTAAGCATTTCGTTCATAGTAGAATCCTCCAATACTTGATTTTGGCGTTCGGCCACTCAAACCAATGCCGTCAAGCCGATGGGGGATAGGGCGATTTTATTTGTCGGAGAGTAAGTGCACGGTTTCTGCACGTTTTTTGCACGGTTTCAAAACGTGCAAAGGGTGCTTTTCGCTGCAAAATCCGACAAAGGGTGCAGAAATTGCTACGCAAAAAATCACGTTGCTTTGATTAAAAATAACGATGGCTCGAAACTTCCATAAATTGAGAC
>OGWX01000455.1_pt1 | contig 30019 bp, 27 predicted proteins | sample 1576151 | NCBI WGS metagenome assembly OGWX01 (sample SAMEA3541591, study PRJEB24748) | human gut metagenome | biome: human gut; feature: human-associated habitat; material: faeces | place: China | collected 2012
TCAAACTGTACAAAGGCAACATCATCAAAGCCGGTACAACTTCTCCATACAGCCTCTACAACGAATCTCTTGCATCCTTCACAACAGGTGACCTCTACGACCACCACGATGCAGACGGATTCATCACACTGTTCGGACTTCCACTGAAAGTTCGCGCTATGATGTTAAAAGAAGTTGAGCAGAACAAGAAATAATTAATTGATAACAGCTTCAGCCAGATGGACACTTTATTCATCTGGCTGTTTTTATTACCTGATACAGTATTGTAATTCTGTAAAAAATGGCACAAAAAAGACACAGCCAGATGGCCATGTCCGTTTTTATCTGCTATGTTTATGATTATCTGCTTTCCAGTTCCGCACGTTTCTTATCGATAAGCTCCTGAAGTTTTTCCAGCTCTTCCACTGTAATCCCATCAGATTCCAGAAGCGCATTCATCATTTCCACCGGATTGATCTTTCTGCTTTTGGCATTTCCCTTTAAGTAATCCTCTCTTGAAAGAAGAGGGGTATAATTTCTTGCATACACCTTGCCGTTCATTGAAGTTCCCGCAACCTGGATCAGGTTCTCTTTCAAAAGAAGCTCCAGGCATCTTCTTACTGTCGGCATTTTCAGTTCCGGTGCAATGTCATTGATCTCAAAAGCAGACAATGGTCTTCCCTCTTCCCAAAGCACATTCATAATATCATAACGTTTACCTTTTAAGATGTCCATCTTAAGATCTCCTTCCATTTTTAACCAGATATCACTATAATACAGAAATATCGAATTAATTACAATTACAGAGACCTTACACTGATTTACAGTCCTTTTACAAATTTGTTACCAAGTTTATCCGGACAATAATACATCTTTCTACACATCACGAATCATTTCGTCATAAAACAAGCTGTTTTTTCTCAAGACGGGCATATACCCACTCTCTGAAAAGTGTATAGATGACAGATACTGTCGGAATGAAGATCAGCATTCCCGCAATTCCCATCAGACTGCCGCCAAGTGTTACAGCTACCAGTACCCAGATGGATGGAAGCCCGACAGAACCACCTACCACATGAGGATAGATCAGGTTTCCTTCTATCTGCTGCAGGATAAGGAAAAGTCCCAGAAACAGAACTGCTTTTACAGGACTTATCATAAGGATCAGAAAAAATGCTACCCAACATCCGATAATTCCGCCAAACAGCGGGATCAATGCTGTAAATGAAATCAGGACACCCACCAGCATTGCATATGGAAAATGCAGAATTGTCATGGATACAAAGAACATACTTCCAAGAATCACAGCTTCGATACACTGTCCGGTAATAAAGCTGGAAAAAATCCTGTTTGCCAGATTCCATACATGTGCCAGGTATCTGACCGGTTTTTCCGGGAACATTGCGTACATTGCTTTTTTTATCTGCTGCAGGAGCTTTTCTTTCTGCAAAAGAACGTAGCAGGCGAATACAAAGCCAATGGATACATTCATTGCAGTAGTCAGAAGTCCCATGGTGATGGACACTGTGGAGGAAACAATGTTATTGACTCCGTTCTTCAGTACGCCGAGTACAGAATCGATTATTTTTCCCGGCTCAATGTCAAGAGACTGCGCCCATTTCACAACTTCCGGATTGTTTCCGAATACATTGTCGATCCATTTCTGGAAAACCGGAATATTTTCTTCTATCTTTTTCGCTATGTTTACGAATGTTGCCCCCAGTTCCGGTACTACTACCAGCATAACGATCACGATTATACAGATCACAAAGCAGATAGAAAGCACCAGGCTGACCGGCCTTGCCAGTTTTTGTGCTGTTTTTTTCTCTTGTTTCAAGGCTTTTCCGAACAGATGATGTTCTATGAATTTCATTGGAATATTGAGGATAAAAGCGATTCCAAAGCCAATGATGAACGGAAAGAGAAAGCCAAGCAGAACTCTGACAGTGCTGATGACTATGTGCAGGTTCTGGACACCCAGATATAAGAGAATTGCAAATGCGATGAGCCATCGGATTTTTTTCATGTTTTCTTTGTCTAGCTGCATGTTTGTTTTTTCCTTTCTTTTTGATATTGGAGAGTATTATATCATATTTTCCCCAAAAACGGACGCTTAGAAAAATATTTTATCTGCTATGCGGTTTCGGCATCTAAGAGATTCTAAGTCATCTGAAATCTGCTAAAAGCATGAGAAGAAAAGTCTGTGATTGCTCGCTAGTGCTCAGGCAATGGACTTTTCTTCTCATAACGCAGATTTAAGAGGACTAAGAATCTCTAAGATGCCTGCAAATGCATAGCAGATAAAATATTTTTCTAAGCTGGTAATTGGAAGGTGGAAAATATCGTATCAATTCGCATGTTAAAAGCCTACATGAATAAGAAAGACTTTAAATATGAAAGAGATTGTATAAGTTCACATGGGATATCATATACTTTATATAAATTCTGCCTGTAAAATGCTTTATAGACTATGAATTATCAAATAGCAATGCAAAAAGAATATTAAATTAAATTGCAGAAAGGAATTGACAGTTAACTACAAATATTTTATAATCATTTTATAAACAATATAAGTAAACTTATATATGTCCATAATCGGTTGGACGTTTCTACCAACTACCGTAATAGTTGTCTATAAGTTCTCTCCCCAGGGAGAAAGAATGAGGTAAAGGCAGCATCGGTAGATTTTTTTTGCCTTTCCTTAACCACAAAAAGGAGGTATGGTTATGAACGAACGGACTTTTGTTTTAAAGGGAACAATTTGCTACAGTAATTCTCTGACAGAACTTTCCATCACTGAAAATGGATATTTAGTATGTGAAGATGGGCGATGTGCAGGGGTGTTTGATGAGCTTCCTGAGAAATTTGCAGGAATCTCATGTACAGATTTTGGCGATGAGCTGATCATTCCGGGACTGACTGATCTGCATCTTCATGCTCCGCAGTATACGTTTCGTGCCTCGGGTATGGATCTTGAGCTGCTGGACTGGCTGAATACTTATACTTTTCCGCAGGAAGCACGTTATGAAGATACAGAGTTTGCAAAAGAGGCTTATTCTATTTTCACTGAGGATATGAAGAAGAGCCCGAATACAAGAGCATGTATTTTCGGAACTCTGCATGTCCCTGCTACCGAGATCCTGATGGAACAGCTGGATAAAACCGGAATAAAGGCTATGGTCGGCAAGGTAAATATGGACCGTAATGGTTCTCCGCAGTTGCAGGAAGAGAGTGCTCAGGCTTCTGCTGATGCTACGGTTCAGTGGATTAAGGATACGCTTGATAAATTTGAAAATGTAAAGCCGATCCTTACTCCGAGATTTACTCCGTCCTGTTCTGATGCACTGATGGAGAAGCTTTCGGAGATTCAGAAAAAGTATCACCTGCCGATGCAGTCTCACCTTTCTGAGAATTTCGGTGAAATTGCCTGGGTGAAGGAGCTTTGCCCGAATACACATTTTTATGGAGAAGCATATAGCCAGTTTGATCTTTTCGGCGGTGACTGTCCGACGATCATGGCTCATTGTGTTCATTCTTCGGATGAAGAAATTGCCCTTATGAAAAAGCAGGGCGTTTATATTGCTCATTGTCCGCAGTCTAACACAAATCTCGCCTCAGGTATCTCTCCTGTGAGACGTTATCTGGACGAAGGTTTACACATCGGACTGGGATCTGACATTGCAGGTGGAACTTCCGTTTCTATTCTGCGTGCTATGGCTGATGCTATTCAGGTTTCCAAGCTGTACTGGCGGTTGGTTGATTCTTCCATGAAGCCGCTTACTGTTGAAGAGGCCTTTTATATGGGAACAGAAGGAGGCGGTTCCTTCTTTGGAAAGGTTGGAAGCTTTAAGGAGGGGTATGAATTTGATGCGGTTGTGCTTAATGACAGCACTATTCCAACTCCACTGAAGCTCTCTCCGAGGGACAGACTTGAAAGACTGATCTACCTTTCCGATGACCGTAATATTACCGCTAAATATGTAGCCGGAAGAAAGATTCTGTAACTGCAGGAAATACAGATTCTGATGGTGTTTTTCCGGCATATCGTTAACAAAACGATATGCCGGGACGATTGATTCCAGGAGTTTCACCCTGTTTTTTCGGGATGATTATCTGAGGCACCACAAAACGGCCGGCAATTTTTAAAATCAAAAGGGGGAAAGATTATGAATCTTGACAAATTATTCCATCTCAAAGAGAACCACACAGATGTAAAGACCGAAGTTATGGCAGGTATTACCACATTCATGACAATGGCATACATTCTGGCTGTAAACCCAAACATTCTGGAAGCATCCGGCATGGACAGAGGAGCTGTTTTTACAGCGACCGCACTGTCATCCTTTATTGCCACCTGTCTGATGGCTGCGCTTTCTAATTATCCATTCGTTCTTGCACCTGGCATGGGCCTGAATGCCTACTTTGCCTACACTGTTGTTCTTGGCATGGGTTACAGCTGGCAGCAGGCACTGGCAGCTGTATTTGTAGAGGGTATTATTTTTATCCTGTTATCTCTGACCAATGTGCGTGAGGCAATTTTCAATGCGATCCCAATGAACCTGAAACATGCAGTATCTGTTGGTATCGGACTGTTTATTGCTTTCATCGGACTGCAGAATGCTAAGATCGTAGTTAACAACGACTCCACTCTGGTAAGTGTATTTTCCTTTAAATCCTCCGTTTCCGGCGGAACCTTCAATACAGAAGGAATTACAGTTCTTCTGGCGCTGATTGGACTTCTCATCACCGCCATCCTTCTTGTTAAGAGTGTAAAAGGAAACATTCTCTGGGGTATCCTGATCACATGGGGACTTGGCATTATCTGTCAGTTGACAGGACTTTACAAACCTGATCCTGCAGCCGGCTGGTTCAGCCTCCTGCCTGATTTTTCAAACGGAATCTCCATTCCAAGCATGGCTCCCACATTTATGAAAATGGACTTCTCCATTGTCTTCACACTTGATTTCGTAGTCATTATGTTTGCATTCCTGTTTGTAGATATGTTCGATACACTTGGAACACTGATCGGTGTTGCTTCCAAAGCTGATATGCTTGACAAAGAAGGCAAACTTCCAAACATCAAAGGTGCTCTTCTTTCTGACGCAGTAGGAACTACAGTAGGTGCTATGTGTGGTACTTCCACAGTTACTACTTTCGTAGAGAGTGCTTCCGGTGTTGCTGAAGGCGGACGTACAGGACTTACTTCCCTGATAGCAGCCATCCTCTTCGGATTATCACTGCTGTTATCCCCGATTTTCCTGGCAATCCCGTCCTTTGCCACAGCACCGGCTCTGATCATCGTTGGATTCCTGATGCTCACATCAGTAACCAAGATTGATTTCAACGACCTGACGGAAGCCATCCCAGCATTTATCGCGATCATCGCAATGCCATTCCTGTACAGCATTTCTGAAGGTATCTCCATGGGTGTTATCTCCTATGTGATCATCAACGTTGTTACAGGTAAAGCAAAAGAAAAGAAGATCAGTGTACTGATGTATGTACTGGTGATACTGTTTATCCTGAAATATATTTTCTTATAAGATGATGATACCAGGGTCAAAAAGGTCAGAAAGCCGATGCAAGCTTGCTTAGCAATGGAGCAATCTGATTACACCAGTGAGCGGCAAAATTTATTTTTGACACTCACATCATAAGATAAAAAGAATATGGGGATATGTGAAAGCACAGGGACTGTCCGGTAACGGATAGGATTCTGTGCCTTTTGCGTGTCAGAATCGGTGCCGGGTGAGATACTTTGGATTGACTAGGACCCGTACAAATTGCTATAATGGAAAAAGACAAAACAGAGAATCACAGGGGAAAATATATGAATTTACTGACAATGGAACATGTATCCAAAGCCTATACGGATCGTGTGCTTCTGGATGATGTGGGATTTGGAATCAATAAAAATGAAAAAATCGGTGTGATCGGAGTCAACGGAATGGGTAAATCCACTTTGCTGAAAATCGTTGCCGGAATCGAAGAAAGTGATGCCGGAACAATCAGCATGGGGAATCAGGTGAAGATCTGCTATCTTCCGCAGATGCCGGTATTTGAAGCAGGAACAACAATTCTTCGCGCGGCAACAGAAGGAAATTATGATGAGCTGAACCGCTGGACGATCGAGGCAGAAGCAAAGTCTATGCTGAATCAGCTTGGATTTACCGATTATGATGAAAAGATTGAGCATATGTCCGGCGGACAGAAGAAAAGGGTGGCACTTGTCCGGGCGCTTTTAACACCGGCAGACATTCTGGTCCTTGACGAACCGACGAACCATTTGGACAATGAGATGTCCGAATGGCTGGAAGAATATCTGATCCAGTTCCGGGGAGCGATCCTGATGGTTACGCATGACCGTTATTTCCTGGACCGTGTGGTAAATCGTATCGTGGAAGTTGATCATGGGAAATTATATAACTATCCAGGCAATTATTCCGAGTTTGTGCGTCTGAAAGCCGAGCGTCAGAACATGGAGCTTGCCACAGAACGTAAGAGAAAAAGCCTTTTGCGCACGGAGCTGGAATGGCTGCACCGCGGCGCAAGGGCGAGAAGTACCAAACAGAAAGCGCATATTGACCGGATTCATGCTATGCAGGAAATGAAAGATATTCAGGAAGAAAAGCGAGTAATGCTGGATTCTGTGGCTTCCCGTATGGGGAATAAAACAATCGAACTTTCCGGAATCTGCAAATCTTATGGAGAAAAGAAGCTGATCGAAGATTTCTCTTATATTTTTCTGAAGAAAGACCGAATCGGAATTATTGGACATAATGGATGTGGAAAATCGACGCTGCTCAAGATTATCAACGGGATCATAAAACCGGATGTCGGAACTGTTGAAATTGGACAAACAATCAAGATTGGCTATTTCTCGCAAGAGAATGAATATATGGACGAATCCAAGCGTGTCATTGATTATGTAAAAGAAGCAGGTGAGTACATTGCAACTTCTGACGGGAAGATTACCGCGTCCCAGATGCTGGAACGATTTCTTTTTGACGGGGCAATGCAGTGGTCGAGGATCGAAAAGTTATCCGGAGGCGAGAAACGGAGACTTTATCTACTACGTGTTTTGATGGAAGCACCAAATGTACTGATCCTGGATGAGCCAACCAATGATCTGGATATCCAGACGCTGACAATCCTGGAGGATTATCTGGATCATTTTGATGGTATTATTCTGATTGTATCCCATGACCGGTACTTCCTAGATCGTACTGTCAGTCGTATTTTTGCATTTAATGGAGGTGGAAAAATCCGCCAGTCGGAAGGTGGATACTCCGATTATCTGATCCGTGTGGAGCTTGAAAAACCGAAAGACGGACAGACAATTGCAGAAAATATGTCAGATGCAGCTTCTGCACAGACCGGTGAGTCTGACAGCAAAAAGACTTGGAAGCAGCGGGAGAAAAAGCTGAAATTTTCTTATAAAGAACAGCGGGAATACGAGACGATCGATGAGGATATTGCAAAGCTGGAAGAGAAGATCGAAAAGCTGGATCGGGAGATGGTTAAGAATGCCACCAATTCCGTGAAGTTGTCCGAACTTATGAAAGAGAAAGAAGAAACAGAGACAACACTGGAAGAAAAGATGGACAGATGGGTGTACTTGAATGATCTTGCTGAGCAGATAGAAAATCAGTAAAGTGATTGACAGATTTACAGATGATAAAGTATAGGTAGTGAGAATCATATCAATGTATTCGAAGGAGGAGAGGTATATGATGTGGAATAGAGCAGAACTTAAAATGAGAGGCAATATGGCATTTAAGAAGAATTATGTGTCAGCCGTTGTAGTTGCGCTTCTGATGGGAATCTTTGGCACAGTCTCTGGCGAATCCAGTGCAAGACGGGTAAGTGAGAATTCAGATATATATAGTGGAAATTTATTTAATGTGGGAATGATTACCGGATTGCTTGCAGGAATCGCAACGGTAGTAATACTGATTGTCCTTGTGGCAAAAGTATTTGTAGGTAATCTCCTGAAAATGGGTGGATACCGGTTCTTTATCCTGAACCAGACTGCACAGCCGGGAATCGGAACATTGCTTGACGGTTTCCGTTCCGGACATTATGTTAATATTGTTCTTACCATGTTTTTAAGAGATTTATTTACTGCACTTTGGAGTCTGCTTTTGGTGGTACCTGGAATCGTTAAGCATTATGAATATCTGATGGTACCATATATTATTGCTGAGAATCCGGCAATGGATTACAAAGAAGCATTCCAGATCAGTAAACAGATGATGGATGGAGAAAAAATGGAAGCATTTATCATGGATTTGTCATTCCTTGGATGGTATCTGCTGAGTGCGGTTACCTGTGGACTTCTTGCGATTTTTTATGTAAATCCGTATGTACAGGCATCCTTTGCGGAGATGTACACATTCAATAAGCAGAAGGCTTATCAGGAGGGATATATCCGGTAAGAGTTTCAGAAGGATAAATTTTAAAATGTAAGAATAGAGCGCAGACGCTGGCTTAAAATGAAGCGTCTGCGCTTTTATTTAGTGGGCGGCCTTCTCCGCAAAGGTAGTCGTAACTAGTTCTTCATAAGGAACACGCTCTTTCAGCTCACCGGAGTTTTCCAGAATATCCTGCAGCAGATTGAAGCTTTCTTCGTTGAAGATCAGATCCGATTTCCAGGTGTCTTGTTCGTAGTAACGGCTGACAATGGTTGTAATTGTAGCGAGATCGGTTTCCTTGAACTGTGGTGCAATGACTTTTGCAATCTCTTCCGGAGTGTGGGACTGAACGAAATCCATTCCTTTTTGCAGGGCATTGGTGAATTTCTGAATGATGTTCGGATTAGCATTCAGATAACTTGTTTTGGCACTATAGGCGGTGTATGGGACATAGCCGGAATCAACGCCGAGAGAAGCAACGACATAACCGGAATTTTCCGCTTCAAGGGCAGTAGCGCTCGGTTCAAATTCGATGGTATAGTCTGCCTGCCCACCGGAAAATGCAGCAGCGGTTGAACCGAAATCAATACTCTGGTTGATAGAAAGATCCTTCTGTGGATTAATTCCGTTTTTTTTCAAAATGTATTCAAAGACCATTTCCGGCATGCCACCTTTTCTTCCGCCAAGAACATCTTTTCCTCTCAGATCATCCCATGAAAAATCCGGCATTTCTTCACGTGCGACCAGAAAGTTTCCGGCGCGCTGCGTAAGCTGCGCGAAGTTTTTGATGACATCATTTGCACCCTCCTGGTAAGTATAAATCGAAGATTCACTTCCCATAAAGCCAATATCTGCCTCACCGGAGAGGACGGCGGTCATAACTTTATCCGCCCCAAAACCAGTAACAAGAGTCAAATTAATTCCTTCATCCGCAAAATACCCATTTTCAATCGCAATGTATTGCGGGGCATAGAAGATAGAATGGGCTACCTCGTTCAATGTCACAGAGACAGGAGCAGAACTGGTATCTGATTTGGTTGTGTTGGAGCTGGTTTCTGTTGTGTCGATTTTGGAATTTGCATCATTATCTTTGGAAGAATCAGAACCGCAGGCTGATAACAGTCCAACAGTCAGAGCAGAAGCGAGTATTACGGAAATCAATTTCTTTTTCATAAATCCTCCAGAGTGATATAAGATTCTCGTTTAAAATATGCAAGAAAAGAGAATATGTGTCAAATTCTACTCCAAAGGGGTGTTCATTTTGGAAAATATCCTTTATGCTTAGTGTAAACAGAAAGTAGGTGAAATGTATGGATCTTGTTAAAATTGGAAAATATATTGCAGGGAAACGGAAAGCCCTGGGAATGACGCAGAAACAGCTTGCAGAAAAATTAAATATGAGTGACAAATCAGTATCAAAATGGGAACGAGGCATTTGCTTACCTGATGTGTCGGTTTATATGGAACTATGTGAGATATTGGGAATCAGCATAAATGAATTTCTTGCAGGGGAGGATATTGACGCAGAAAATGTAGAAAAAAAATCAGAAGACAACATTATACAAGTTACGAAAGATAGTAAAAAGAAACAGAAAAATTTAAAGAGCATTTTAGCAGTGGTAACGACATTTGCAGTAATCATGGTTCTGGTTTTAGGAGCAGTTTTCGTTCATAAGGTGATGCAGCCGAAGAATTATATTACAGCAGTTGACCGGACAAGTGCAGAAATGAAAACCGCAGAATTATTGTCGGGAGCAGATGGGGCATATCTTTTTAATTTTTATGCAAAAGAAGAGTATAAGACATTGACAATTTATTTGTCAGAGTATCAGGCGGGAGAATTGATTAATAAAAGTAAAGTGGCAGATTTGGACTATGATGGGATCGAATCGGCTAAAAGAGGTGTGATTGCTGTGATACCGGATTTTGAATTGTTTCGAGTGAAATTGATCATAGCAGACGATTATTCTAAATGTTCTACAGATTTTCCGATTCTGGAAAATGTAGAAAACAGAGAATATTATGGAAGAAGTGCGACACAAGTGGAAGGTGAAGTTCCGATTCAGCGGGATACAGAACAGGGTCTGATGGCATTGATTTACGGAGAAGATGGATTGGAAGCAATTCCGGTAAAAGAAATGGAGCAGGGAAATTTTAGGGAGAAGAATGATTATGTCTATTATCTGTCCTTCCGGTTTGGAAAATAATTACGTAAATGAAAATATGAGAGGTAAGATGAGATGAAAACAAGAGAAGAAGCTGTTGCCTATGGATTAACTTTCCCGGACAGCTATGAAGACAGGCCTTTCAAAGATCAACGATGGCAGGTGATCCGTGTAAAGCCGGGGAAAAAGATATTTTTGTGGATCTATGAAAAAGACGAATTGATTCATTTGAATGTAAAGACGGATCCGAGATGGAGAGATTTCTGGCGTGCAGCGTATCCAGCGGTAATTCCGGGATATCATCAGAATAAAGAGCATTGGAATACAATTATTCTGGATGGATCTGTTCCGGACAAGGATATTGAACGGATGATCGGTGAGAGCTATGATTTTGTGACAGACAGTCCTACAAAAAGAATTTATGAAGCTGTGAAACGGATTCCGAAGGGGCATGTGGCAACTTATAGACAGGTTGCGAAGATGGCAGGAAATGAAAAGATGTCAAGAGCAGTTGGAAATGCGCTTCATAAGAATCCAGATCCAGATCACATTCCATGTTTCCGTGTTGTGAATGCGAAAGGCGAGCTTGCCGGAGCATTTGCATTTGGCGGAGCAGATGTACAGGCAGAGCTTTTGAGAGAAGACGGTGTGGAAGTAGTAGATGGAAAGGTTGATCTGACAAAGTATCAGATGGATGATCAGATGGAAGAGTAAGATAGTACTGTTTCTTTTGGAAAAGATAGTGTATAATACTTACGAGAGATTGCTGTTCGCAAAGTACTGCGAACAGCATCTTTGTATAGTGCAAAGAGCAGGAAAGAATACATCATTATGGTTTTGTTTTTGAAGGCAAAAAAGTCTTGATCGGATAAGAAATGGAGAAATGAATGAAAATTAAGAAAGTGGCAGTCCTCGGTGCCGGAGCAGTAGGCTCTTATGTAATCTGGGGATTATCGAGCAGAAATGACATAGAGCTTGGAGTGATCGCAGAAGGAGAACGAGCAGAGAGACTAAAACAGAATGGATGTACAATTAACGGAAAAATATACCATCCCGAAGTATGGAATCCCGGAGAAACAGACGCTGTCGATTTACTGATTGTTGCATTGAAGTATGGCTCACTTTCGGCGGCATTGGAAAGTATTCAGAAAGCAACCACGGAGAATACGGTAATTATGAGTCTGATGAACGGGGTAGACAGTGAAGAGATTATTGCAGAAAAAGTAGGAGTGGAGCATCTTCTTCCGGCAGTGATCAAGGTCGCTTCACATAAGGAAGAAGATGGCTATCATTTTGATCCTGAGACAACAATCGGAATTATTTTTGGCGAACTTACTGCACCTTACGATAGTGATCGCATCAGGGCAATTGAAGAACTGTTCAAGGATACCGGAATCCATTTCCGGGCGACAGAGTATGCAAGAGAAGAGATGTGGAGCAAGTTTCGGCTGAATGTCTGTAACAATCTGCCACAGGCAATTCTCGGCGCGGGAGTTGGATGTTACCGTGACAGTGTGCATATGAAGGCAATCAGTGATGGACTGAAAGGAGAATTGGAAGCAATTGCACATGCGAAAGGAATCGATCTGAGTAAGACTGAGGCGTCTTCTGGGCGTGGAAGTGCAGTACCGCCATCTGCGCGTTATTCTACTTTGCAGGATTTGGATGCAGGAAGACACACAGAGATTGATATGTTTTCAGGTGCACTGATCCGTATGGGAAAGGAACTTGGAATTCCGACACCGTATAATGAGTATACATATCATATGATTAAAGCACTAGAAGAGAAAAATGACGGACGGTTTAATTATACAGGAGATGAAGAACCGACCTGGTCAAAATAATAGAGTGATTCATGACAACAGAAAGGACAATAAGAAAATGAAAGAATTATACGAAGCAATCGAAGCAAAAATTAAAGCAAGTGGTTATCCGAGAGCAATCTCCGGAGAAGATGTATACAATGACATCTGTGATCAGATTGACGGAAAAGAGAATGGAAGTTATGTATTGTTATCCAAGTTCGAAGATGATGTGATCTTTGAGTATCATATCACGATTCAGGATGAAGATTTCAACCTGGGGATTTTGACAATGCGAACACTGGAAGGCGTGTTTGAGACAGATTTTGATGCGGAATAAAGGGGGAATTTCAGACGATAGAAAAAGCGAAATGAGAGGAAAAACCTTTCATTTCGCTTTTTTGAAATTCCGAAAGATTCTCATTGACGTGAGTTTCTAAAGCCCAAACTCGTTTAATAACTTCTTCTGATATTCTCTGTCTACTGCTGCCTTGAGAATCTCATCACTTCTATTAAGCTCAGATAATTTAAGATTCAGTTGATTGATTCTGCTTTCTCCAAGAGCTTCCCCTTCTTCTCGTTTTTCATCTAATTCATCTTTCATTAATTCTAATAACGCATTACACATATCTCTTTTTCCCTCCTTTAGTCGATTCTCGTTTGCTTTTACTATAATCTCCATAACAGCCTGATACAGCTGATTCGCTTTGTTCTTTTTATAATCCTCCAAAAGCTGCCTTGTGACAGACATGTCTTCCAGTGTATCTGTCAAACTATATAACCAGAGATTTCTCTCCGGTGACAATCGATTTGTTACAAGAATCTGAATCGGTAAGATATCTCCAATTACATAATAAATCCCTTCTTCCGGATTATCAATAGTGTAGTGGCGTACTTCTTTCAAATGTCTGATCAGTTCTCTTGGATATCGTTTTGACACTAAGGTGATCGTCAGCTCCTGAATCGGGATTTCATTTACTTTACCTGTATCTGCTTTATAAAAATTTGTATATCCATAAACCTTATAGAAATCGTCCACGGAAAGTGAATCGGATGGTGATTTATATTCGATAATATTATACTTGCGGAATATTTTCCCGATATTTTTATGGATCGGCTCTGCATTTTTCTTTTTAATGATCAACACATCAATTGCCATTGGCTTTGAACTTAATAGATACTCCCGCTCAAACTTTAATTTTTCCGTTTCTTCTCTGAATTCAATCTGCAAGTCTGCATAAAATGCAGGATGCCACTGAAGCAGCTTTCCATTTGCCGGTTTTTGTTTTTCCGGCAATTGCTTTCTCTTTTGTTTCATCTAAGAGACCTCCTTATGTGATTTTCACAGAAGTTCTCTCTATCAGAAAACCTCTGCTTTAAATAATGGATTTTAAAAGCATGAATTTCCTGATTTGACAGGTATCATTTACCTGTAATGAAATCTTTATATGAATTTAGATGTTTTAGAAAATATGCTTTGAAATAGGATAGCATATTTACATGCCGATGTAAATACTGAAATGCCGAAGATGGTAGGTATGATAAAATCAGTATAAAGTCAACCCAACAAAAGAAGATTGAAATAACAGATGCCTGGTGATATATTATTACAAAAGAATAAAATTTGTAATCCCCTGGCAGGGCGATTTACAGATAGTCACAGAAGGAGGAATATGTTATGAAGAAAATCAGCAGAGTTTCAACTATAATTAGCGCAATCATGCTACTTACTTATATTATTGTTCTTATCAGCATCTGGAGCAGGATTCCTGATACAGTACCGACACATTTTAATGCAGCAGGAGTGGCAGATAGTTATGGAAGCAAAAGAAACCTTGTATTTGAACCAGTTCTTGCCGCGTTTCTGTTGTTATTCCTCTCATTGATGGAAAGAATTCCGGCAATCTGGAATTTCCCGGTGGCTGTTACAGAAGAGAACAGAGAAAGATTGTATAAGATTGCCATGATAATGATGGGCGGGATTAAGGTTCTGGTTACTGCCCTGCTGATTGATGTTGGAGTCAGCAGTCTTGTGGAAGGATATCCAATCTGGCCGATGTATATGATGCTTGGAGTGATGATAATATTGATTATCGTATCGACTGTGCAGATGGTTCGGGCGAAATAATGTGGAATAAGAAAACCAATAAAAACCCTCTTGTGCAATATGTTTATCCAAAATCTTAAAAAAATATAAAATTTATATAAAATCCTTCTTGAATTTAGCATGATGAAGTGCTAAACTCTTAACATAAAAACAGAGTGCAATCTATTTATTGATAAGTGCATCTGAATCATAGTTAAGAAAGAAGGATAAAAAATGAACGGAGTTATAATGATGGTCATTGCCATCGTTGTATTAGGTGGAGGATATCTTTTCTATGGAAGATATCTTGAGAAGAAATGGGGAATTGACCCGAATGCAAAGACTCCTGCTTATGAGCTGGAAGACGGCGTAGATTATGTGCCGGCAGATACGAATATCGTATTTGGTCATCAGTTCGCATCTATCGCAGGAGCAGGCCCGATCAACGGACCAATCCAGGCAGCAATCTTTGGATGGCTTCCGGTACTTTTGTGGATTCTGATCGGAGGTGTTTTCTTCGGAGCAGTGCAGGATTTTGCATCCATGTATGCTTCTGTAAAGAACAAAGGACGTACAATCGGTTATATTATCGAAGAGTATATCGGTAAACTTGGAAAGAAATTATTCCTGTTATTCTGCTGGTTATTCTGTATTCTTGTTGTTGCTGCATTTGCGGATGTAGTTGCAGGAACATTCAACGGATTCGTAGCTGATGATGCAGGAACTGTAAGTAAAGTAGCAGCAAATGGTGCTGTAGCAACAACATCCATGCTTTTCATTGTAGAAGCCGTAGCACTTGGCTGCATTTTGAAATATGCAAAACTGAATAAGTGGGTTAACACAGCTATTGCAATTGTTATGCTTGTCGCAGCGGTAGCACTTGGACTTTATTTTCCAATGTATCTGACAAGAGAGACATGGCATATCCTGATCTTTATTTACATTCTGATTGCCAGCGTCGCACCGGTAACAATGCTACTTCAGCCACGTGATTACCTGAACAGTTACTTGCTGATCTTTATGATTGCAGCAGCAATTGTCGGAGTATTTGTAGCAAATCCATCCTGTAACCTGAAAGCTTTTACAAGCTTCAATGTAGATGGAAGTTATATGTTCCCAATTTTGTTTGTAACAATTGCATGTGGAGCTGTATCAGGATTCCATTCACTGGTATCTTCAGGAACTGCTTCTAAGCAGATTAAGAGTGAGAAGAACATGCTCCCTGTATCTTACGGAGCAATGATCATGGAAAGTATGCTTGCTGTAATCGCACTGATCGCAGTTGCTTCCTTCGCTGATGGCGAGGCAGCAGCACAGGGACTGACAACACAGCCACAGATTTTTGCAGGAGCAATTGCAAACTTCCTTGAAGTGATCGGCTTACCGCATTCACTTGTATTTACACTGATCAACCTTGCAGTATCAGCATTTGCATTGACATCACTTGATTCCGTTGCACGTGTCGGAAGACTTTCTTTTCAGGAATTCTTTATCGATGATGACACAGATATGGGTAATCTGCCATTGTACAAGAAAGTAGCAACCAATAAATATTTCTCAACAGTTATTACACTGGTACTTGCATACTTACTTGCAAAGGTTGGATATGCAGAAATCTGGCCACTGTTTGGATCAGCAAACCAGCTTCTGTCAGTACTTGCACTGATCGCATGTGCAGTATTCCTTAAGAAGACAAAACGCCAGGGAGCAATGCTCTGGATTCCAATGGTCTTTATGATGGCAGTAACATTTACAGCACTTGGAATGACAATCTGTAAACTGGGAGGTCAGTTTATGACAACAGGTCTGAGCCTTGGAAATACATTACAGCTGATCTTTGCAGTACTGCTTCTTATCCTTGGAGTAATCGTAGCAATTCAGGGAATTAAAAAGCTTACAGAGAAGAAAGAAGCTCAGGCAGATAAAGTTGAGGAGACAACCATTCTCGAATAGGCAGAATAGTTAATAAAGAGTAAGAGACAAGATCTTCATGCAGACTTAAAATGTTTGGCATGAAGATCTTTTTTCTAGTTCTATTTAATTGTACTCAAATAGAAACAGGTTAAAGTATAGAAATTTTACATTTGTCGGGTGTATACTAAGTCGTAATGCGAAAAGACAATCTAAGTAGTAACAAGATCAGGGGGAATATAAATGAACGCGAACATAAATCAAAAACATATGTTCAGTAATAAGATGATCCGTGCTCTTTTAGTACCAATCATACTGGAACAGTTATTGAATTCTATCATGGGTACCGCGGATACGATGATGGTTAGTAATGTAGGATCCGCGGCAATCTCAGCGGTGTCACTGGTGGATTCCATTAACATATTGGTGATTCAGGCATTTTCCGCATTGGCAGCCGGAGGTGCGATCGTCTGCGCCCAGTACATTGGACAGGGGAATAAAGAACGGGCAAATGAGTCTGCACGACAGGTACTATTTATCATCACTCTTATATCAGTAGCTGTCAGCGCATTTTGTCTTATTTTTCAGGAACCGTTACTTCACCTGATTTTTGGAGCAGTTGAATCAGATGTTATGAGAGCATCTGAAATCTATTTCTTCTACACTGCATTATCATTTCCGTTTATTGCGGCGTATGATGCAGCGGCATCAATCTTCAGGGCACAGGAGAACACGAGAGATCCGATGCTCATCTCAATGGTATCAAACGTGATGAATATTGTCGGAAATGCAATTATGATCTGGGGCTTCCATATGGGAGTCGCGGGAGCTGCACTGGCAACTTTGATTTCACGTATTTTCTGTGCGGTTGTAGTATTGGCAGAGCTTCGTCTGGATCGTCAGCCAATTGTGGTACGAGATTATCTGAAAATCCGTCCAGATTGGAGAATGATCCGCAGGATCCTTGGAATCGGAATTCCATCCGGTGTGGAGAACAGTATGTTCCAGTTAGGAAAGTTGGCGATTCAGTCCACAGTATCAACACTTGGAACAACAGCAATTGCTGCGCAGGCAATGACGAACATTCTGGAGAATCTGAACGGAATCGGTGGTATCGGAGTCGGAATCGGATTGATGACAATTGTAGGTCAATGTCTGGGAGCTGACCGGAAGGATGAGGCAGTTTATTACATCAAAAAGCTTTGCGTGATTGCTGAGATCGTTATGGCTGCGAGCTGTGTGATTGTTTTTGCACTGACGAAACCAATTACGATTCTCGGCGGTATGGAACCGGAGAGTGCGAAGATGTGTTTCCATATGGTAATGTGGATCACGATTGTAAAACCGCTTGTATGGGTTATGTCATTTGTTCCGGCATATGGATTGAGAGCAGCAGGGGATGCAAAATTTTCCATGATCACATCCTGTTGTACAATGTGGGCATGCAGATTCTGCCTGTGTGTATTTCTGATCCGTGTAATGGGATTTGGCCCGATGGGAGTATGGATCGGAATGTTTGCGGACTGGACGGTCAGAAGTATTATTTTCACCTGGCGATTCCACAGCAGAAAATGGCTGGAGCATAAAGTAATTTAAATAAGAAGAGAAATCTGAACAAAAAGAGAAATCCAAACAAAAATAGAAACAGCAGGGTTACTGTCGGGAAAGCATTTTAATAATAATGCTTTTGGCAGTAGCCTTGCTGTTTCTTATATCTGCTATTTTTTAAAAAGAAGTTTTAGTATATTTATAGATTTATGTCTGGCATATGATTCCTGAAAATTACTCTTCAGGTGCAAGCTCTGTTGTCTGCTTCTTTGGAGGCATAACCAGTGAGAAGATAAGGAATGCAATCAACGCAGCAACCAGTCCAGGTACGATCGGCTGATTGAAGTGCAGACCGAACAGATTTCCTTTGGAAACATGCTCCAGATATACTACAACAATAGTTCCGGCGATCAGAGAAGCCATGGTTCCTGCCTGGGAAGCTCCTTTCCAGTAATGTCCGAGAACATATGGGAAGAAAGAACCTGCGGCACGAAGGGTGAAGGCAAACATCAGGATTGTAACAATACTTGAAGTATTAAATAATGCAATCAGAGTAGCAAAAACACCTACAGCTGCCATTGTAACACGAGTTACGATCATGATCTCTTTATCAGATGCGCTAGGCTTAATCACAATCTTGTAAATATCATTTGCAAAGATCGATCCGGCACCAAGAAGGTCTGAGTCAGCACTTGACATTGTGGCAGATACGATACCTGCAAATAACAATCCGCAGATAATTGCCGGCATTGCTTCCATAGCAAGAACCGGAAGTGCATAACGGGCACCAACATCCTGGAAGTCCGCAGCATTGAATTTGCCCATGTTGATCAGTGCAAGTACGATGATTCCCATAAGTGTTGGAAAAAAAGCGTAGATAAAGTTTACAATCGCAGCAAGGACAGATCCCTGTCTTGCTGCTTTTCCGTCTCTCGCAGCGTAATATCTGGATACAGCTTCCTGTCCTACAGTAAATGTAGCAACATACATGATTGTTAAACTAATAACATCCATTACATTATAACCTTTAAACATGTCAAATGTTTCAGCAGGAACATTAGCTACAACATTGTCCCATCCACCGGCAAGATTCATTCCAAATGGAAGTGCGATGATCATTCCAATCACGATCAGGAATACCTGAACAAAGTCAGTAAGTGTAACACTCCAAAGACCACCCATGATCGCATAAATTGTTACAACGATACCTACGATCAGAACGGCTGTCTTATAATTCAGATTCAGCATAGTAGACAGAATAACAGAAGATGCGATAAACTGTCCGGCTGTCAGTCCGATCAATGGAACGAACATGATCAAAGATGTAATGATTCCTGAAGGTTTTCCATAACGACGGCGGAAATATTCAGGAACGGTTTTAACCATCGCAGCACGGAATTTTGGTGCAAGGAATGTAAGGATCACAAAAGCAAATCCCATTGTGATAATGTACCATGCGGCACTGAGTCCGTGACTTTCCATACCCTGCTGAACAACACCGAGAGAACTTCCTCCACCAATCTCAGTAGCAGCAAGAGTTCCGGCCATTAAAAGCGGTCCGAGTCGTCTTCCGGCAACAACGAAGTCTGTGTTGGATTCAATCTTCTTGGATGACAGATAACCGATCAATAACATAACAAGAAGATAAACAACAACAACAGCGGTTACGATAATGTTTGACTGCATAAAATCTCCCTCTTTCCTTTAGTAAGATTTGAAAAAGGCATCAGGAAATAGCAAAACCTGATACCCATGTTCATACGAATAATTATACCATAAAAATTTTCACATGCAACCTGAAAAGAGGTGGGGGATTGTTGAAATTTATCGATATCTCTGAAAAATAATCAGTTGGCATGGTGGATATTAACAAAAACAATAAGAAGTAAGAGGACAGAGTGAAAAAGATCATTTTTTAGGGGCTGGACATTTGACGTTTCTATTATTACAATTATAATAATCGACAGAAAAGAGGAATTGTATATGGCACAGATAGATGCGTTAAAAACAGATGAAATACAGAATTATGAGATAGAACATCAGGAAGAAGTGCGCCGCCTCGCAGGCGAGTGTATGGTAATTTTGGAAAATGACGGAGTCCTTCCACTTCAGGCTGGTACAAAGAAGATTGCATTATTCGGAACAGGAGCAAGACATACGATCAAAGGTGGAACAGGATCTGGTGATGTAAATGTACGTGAAAACATTTCGATTGCACAAGGGCTTGAGCATGCAGGATTTAAATTTGTAACAGAAGGCTGGCTGGATCAGTATGACAGACTTTATGCGGATGCGCAGGAAGCGTATGCGAAAAAGTTAAATGAATTTACAGAGAAAACAGGAAAACCATCGATGCTATATGCCTTCGAGACTCCTTTTGAGGAACCGGAACAGCCGGAGATTACAGAAGCGGATGTAAAAGAAGCGGATGCGGCAATTTATGTAATTTCTAGAAATTCCGGAGAGGGAAAAGACCGCAGGGCAGAGAAGGGAGATTATTATCTCAGCGACAGAGAACTTCAGAATATCCGTTTTATGACAGAACACTATAAGAACTGTATTGTTCTTTTGAATGTAGGTGGAGTCATTGATCTGACTTCATTGAAGGCAATTGAAGGTGTACAGGCAATTATGCTTGTGGGACAGACAGGAAATATGGGAGGTTATGCAGTTGCTGATGTGCTGACTGCTAAGACGATTCCTTCAGGAAAGCTGACTGATACATGGGCAAGATCTTATGAGGATTATCCATCCTCTGCAACATTTAGCCACAGGGATGGAAATCTTGACGACGAATATTACAGTGATGGAATCTATGTGGGATATCGTTATTTTGATACGTTTGGTGTGATGCCTCTATATTGCTTTGGATATGGAAAAAGCTATACAGAATTTGAAATGAAAACAATCAATGTAACAGCAGATGAAAAGCAGGTACAGGTTGAAGTTGAGGTTACGAACATTGGTGACAAATATCCTGGAAAAGAAGTTGTTCAGGTTTATTATTCCGCACCGGATGGAATCATGGAGAAACCAACACAGGAACTTGCAGGATTTGCTAAGACTAAATTGCTTGCGCCGGGAGAAAAAGATGTCGTGACAATCACATTTGCAACGACAGATATGGCATCTTTTGATGCATATGATGCGGCCTGGGTTATGGAAGAAGGGGAATACACGATCCGCGTAGGAAACAGTTCACGTAATACGGAGGCTGTGGCAGTCATCGACCTTGATGAGCAGGTGACAACACTCCAACTGAAACGTCTGATGCGTGATACAATTGCAGTCAGAGAGCTTCACCATATGATTCCGATTTTCGATATTGAATTTGATTTCGGTGTTCCGGCGATTCCGTTTAGAATTATGCTTCAGGCAGAGAACTTTAAGAAAGAACTTGTAGAATATGAAGTGATGCGCAGGACACTTATGGATAAGAGGAAAGATGAAGTTCTGACGCTGGAAGATGTAAAAGCAGGCAACGCGACTCTGGATGAACTGACAGCGCAGCTTACCGTGGAAGAAATGGCAGAACTTTGTGTTGGAACAGAGAGAAAAAATGGCGACGGAAATGTAATTGGTTCAGCATCCTCCTGTGTGCCGGGTGCAGCAGGAGACACCACTTCCAGTTTACTTGAAACACGAAAAGTGCCGAATCTTATTCAGGCAGATGGACCGGCAGGGCTTCGTTTAGAGACACCTTGTACTGCCATTCCAATCGCAACAACACTGGCACAATCCTGGGATATGGATCTGATTCATAGAATGGGAGAGCTTGTCGGAGAAGAGATGAAGCAGTTACATGTAGATCTATGGCTCGCACCTGGCATGAATATTCATCGTAATCCGCTTTGTGGACGAAACTTCGAATACTATTCTGAGGATCCTGTATTGACAGGTCTTTGTGCTGCAACAGAGACGAAAGGTGTTCAGTCTCAAAAAGGAAAGGGAACAACAATCAAACATTTTGCAGGAAATAATCAGGAAGACAACCGTATGTTTACGAATGCACATATCAGCGAGCGTGCGCTGAGAGAAATCTATCTGAAAGGATTTGAGATTGCAGTAAAGACAGCTCAGCCATATGCGATCATGACTTCCTACAATCTGATCAACGGAGTTCATTCAGCAAACAACTATGACATGCTGCAGAACATCGCACGTGATGAGTGGGGATTTGAAGGTCTTGTGATGACAGACTGGTATACTTCACAGGATACAACAGAGATGGGAATGGTATCACCATCCGGAAAATATACTCATTCCAGCAGTGTACAGTGCATTAAAGCAGGAAATGACCTTCAGATGCCGGGATGCCAGCAGAATGTGGATGATATCGTAGAAGCAGTGAACGAAGGAAAAGAAATTACCAAAGCAGATTTACAACGCTGTGCGAAACATATTTTAAGTGTTGCACTTAAGACAATGTAAAACCACCTCGGTAATATGGAAATTGAGAGTCTTTTTCGTATTACTCAAAAATTAATAAACAATATCGTATAAGATCAAGCCTTTTGTGTCGCAGGATGCAGAAGGCTTTTCCTTTCCTTCCAGGATTGCATTGATACATTCGACGGGTCTTTTCCCTATGCCGATATCCAAAAGCGTTCCCAAAATAAATGGAGCCATCTGATAGAGAAAATCATTGGCTGTCATACGAATATAAAGCGTAGCCTTTTCTGTGAAAAAAGTAATTGCTTTTATTTCTTTTTCAGTTCCTTTCTTTTTTCGAATCGAAGAGAAATGTTTAAAATCATGCTTTCCAAGTAATGAGTGGGCAGCGGTTTCCATAAGAAGAATATTTGGAAGTTCTGCTGTTTGTTCAGGTGACAGATTAAATAATGAATCTGATAACAGATCAGTTAATCGACTGCGATAGTTTTTGTGGAACAGGTCATAGATCGGTGATAAATCCATGGCATATTCATAAGTGATCTCGCGTGCATTTAAGTCTGCCCGAAAGCGTTCAGGTGTTGATACTGCGTCTAAAACGGCAATATCCTGTGGCAGATACTGGTTCAGAACAGTTTTGAATTCTGCAGGAGTCAGTTTACTTTCTGTAAGAAAATTGACTGTGAGATTCCGGGCATGAACTCCCGGTTCTGTTCGGATCCCGGCAAATAAAGTAACAGGAGTTCCTGTTACTTTTTCTAATACATTTTCAATTTTATAAGATACTGTGCGATCATTGTGGCTTTTTTCCGGGCGTTTCCAACCAAGATAACGTGTACCGTCATATTGGAGTGTTAATTTAATATTCTGCATATATCGTTCTCCATTTATAAATAATGTCTGTTTCCAGACAAGTCATCATTTGTATTTTAACTGATGCAGATGGAAATGTATAGAGAAAAGAAGAGAAATAAGATTGCAAAGGCGAAGAGAGTGATTCTGATTTTATTTAAAATGTTTTCGAAATACATTTTTGGTCATTTCCATCATACGGTCAATTTGATTTTGTTCTTCTTTGCTTTTACCTTCTTTTAATACTTCAAGAATTAATGAAACTTCATCCGGATTGAAACGAAGTCCCTGTCGGTTTGCATTTGTGATAAGAGCGAGCATGACCGGGGCAAGTTCATTTCCGGATTTTCCCTTCGTCTGTTTCGCAGCTGTCCTGATCAGTTCCAGCTTGAGTGGATCGATCGTTTTCATTGCAGGATGGTTCATCCAGTTTTCCATTGTTAAGATCTCCTTTCGGTGAGCTATTGTTTATAGTGTCTTCTGGCTCTTCATCAGAAGGTGGAGCAGATGAAAAGAATTGTGTAAACATATCTGCCATAGACATCATCTCTTTTATGTTCTTGAAAGTAGAAAAGAGCTGCTTTTCTTCTGATGTGAGATAAGGTGACAGATGGTCAAAAATAGAATCTATGTTGTCTTGAAAAAGACTTTCTATTCCTCGTCCAGAAGAAAAGTCACAGGCAGAAAGTGCATCATAACTGACAGGAGCCTGTTGGTGAAGAACATTTTGCAGTTCGATGAATTTAATGAAGACGGCAAGCATGCTCTGTGTAGCTGGCGGGAAAAGAGGAAGGAAAAGTTTCAGCATGCGAAGTCCGGAAGCAGTTGCTTCGTCAAAGGGGGTCATAGGCGTCGGTGTTTTCAAAAAATAAACCCTCCTGACTTTCAGCTGAACTGATACATATATATGAAATGCAGAAAAAATATATTCCTGTTCATGAATATCGATGTGTGAAAAATTGAATCATGCGTATACTGATTTAAAGACCTTTTGTAATCAAAGGCATATCTTAATAATAAGAAGAGGAAAGGAAAGCGAAAATGTCCAGAAAGTTAATTATTGATGGGAATGCAGTATATGAAATTGATGAGAAGTGTATGTTAAAGAAAAAGCTTGGAGAACTGAAAGAAAAAAAGAGAACATCAGACGAGAAGAAAGGGGAACAGAGTGTTGTTACCGGAAAACCGAATCATTTGAAAAGATAAGCCAGAAGGGGCATGCGGTTTTTCCGCATGCCCCATTCGAAGTGAAAGAAGGAACAGATATCAGCATCCGCCACAGCCGCAGCCATTACCGCCGCAGCCGCATCCATTATTGCCCCATCCGCCGCAGCAGCAAAGAAGAAGGATGATCCACAGACAGCTGTCATTGCCACAGCCATTACCACATCCACCACAACCATTACCACCCCAGCCACCGCAGCAGCAAAGGAGAAGGATGATCCACAGACAGGAGTTATTCAGTCCGCATCCATTTCCGCATCCGCCACATCCACAGCTGTTTGTACATCCGTTGTCACAACCGCATCCGCAGTTTGTAGCTGTTAATTCACTCATTGTTAAATCCTCCGAAAGATTTTTGATTTACAATGTTATAGTATGCGGATAAAAAGAAAATGTGAGATGAGAAATTATTTGTAGTGATAAAGATGTGAAGTGGCAAAAATTATTCAAGTAGTCGGGAGAAATCTAAAATTCCCCAGCCGGATTCAGTTCCCGGAATCTGCACACAGGAAGCGTGAAGTTTTAATTTAACTTCTGCATTGGTGAGAAACGGGTATTTTGAAAGAAGACAGGCAATTGCACCGGAAACAACAGGAGCAGCCATGGATGTTCCTGTTTTGGAAAGATAAGGCGGAGCGTTTGGAAATTGAGAGTAAAAAGCATTGCAGCTTACAATTCCTGTGCCAGGGGCAAAAACATCAGGTTTGACAATGCAATCATCTGTAGGACCGCGGCCGGAATAATTGAGGGTATGCCTTTGAGTCTGGATCAGAGGAAAAGTGTCGGGAACACCAACAGTGATAACTTTTGGGCTGCTTCCGGGAACTGTGACGGAACCGGGAGCAGGTCCGTAGTTGCCGGCAGAGACAACTACGACGAGCCCAAGATCCCAGAGGGATTCCACAGCATGCAATAAAAGAAGTTTTTGATGAATGGAAAGATCCGGTCGTGTACCTACGGAAATGTTAATGATCCGGATATGGAATTGCGTGTAGATATCACGAATCCATTGAATCCCGTTTATGACATTTTTGATAGATCCGTTTCCATTCTGATCTAATACTTTCCCAATAATAAGATTGCAGAAGGGAGCAATTCCGGCATAAGTTCCGGAAGAGAGAAGTCCGCTTCCCGCAAGAATTCCGGCTACATGGGTTCCGTGTCCACTATTGTCGATGAGAGGGGAGAAATGAGAGAAAGAAAAAAGAACTTTTTCGGAAGAACCAGTGGTACTGGAAAAATCCCGAAAAGAAAGGATACGATCTTTAAAATCAGGATGAGGAGAAATTCCGGTATCAAGAATAGCAACAGTGACATTTTGTCCGAGAAATTTGTGTTCCTTTGTGTCCGGGCACCAGTAGTGAATGGATTGTTTTACCCATTTCATGAAGGAAAAGCCTTTGTTTTTTCTTTATTATATGCCTGATATTAAATTGGTGTAACTGTAAAGAAAAAACACTTGACACCACTTTGCGTTTCGTGTATGATAGCAGAGGTGAAGATAATGAATAAGTTTTTAGAGCAGGCATTATTGTTTGATTTCTACGGGGAATTGCTTACGGATCATCAGAAGGAGATTTATGAGCAGTTCGCGCTGGAAGATCTTTCGCTCAGTGAGATTGCTGAGATGAAGGGGATCAGCCGCCAGGGTGTACATGATCTTGTGAAGCGGTGTCAGAAGACACTGGAAGGATATGAGATGAAGCTTCATCTTGTAGAGAAGTTCCTTTCTGTGAAGGAGAAGGTTAGTAAGATTGATGCTACACTTGCAGAGTGGGAACGCGAGAAGAATGACCCGGAAGAGATGGTGAAGCGGATCCGTAAGATTGCGGATGCGATCATAGAGGAGTTATAGAATGGCATTTGACAGCTTAAGTGAAAAACTTCAGAATGTATTTAAGAACCTGCGAAGCAAGGGAAGACTGACAGAGGATGATGTTAAGGCAGCTCTGAAGGAAGTTAAGATGGCGCTTCTTGAAGCGGATGTAAACTTCAAGGTTGTTAAGGGCTTCATTAAGGATGTTCAGGAGAGGGCTGTTGGTCAGGATGTGATGAACGGACTGAATCCGGGACAGATGGTGATCAAGATCGTTAATGAAGAGCTGGTTAAGCTTATGGGATCTGAGACAACAGAGATCAAGCTTCAACCGGGCAGTGCGATCACAGTGATCATGATGGCAGGCCTTCAGGGAGCAGGTAAGACAACAACAACTGCAAAGCTTGCAGGAAAATTTAAGTTAAAAGGTAAGAAACCACTTCTGGTAGCATGTGATGTTTACCGTCCGGCTGCAATTAAGCAGTTGGAGATCAACGCAGAGAAGCAGGGCGTAGAGATGTTTTCCATGGGAGACAAGAACAAGCCGGCGGATATTGCGAAGGCAGCAGTTGAGCATGCAGCAAAGAATGGTAACAATATTGTGATCCTTGATACTGCAGGACGTCTTCATGTAGATGAAGATATGATGGCAGAGCTTCAGGAGATCAAGGAAGCTGTGGAAGTTCATCAGACCATTCTGGTTGTCGATGCGATGACCGGACAGGATGCGGTGAATGTAGCAAGTTCCTTTAACGATAAGATTGGAATCGACGGTGTGATCGTCACAAAGCTTGACGGAGATACACGAGGCGGTGCTGCATTGTCTATCAAGGCAGTGACAGGAAAACCGATCCTTTATGTCGGCATGGGAGAGAAGCTTTCAGATCTGGAGCAGTTTTATCCGGACAGAATGGCATCCCGAATTCTGGGAATGGGAGATGTCCTTTCCCTGATTGAGAAGGCAGGCGCTGAGCTTGATGAAGAGAAAGCCAAGAAGATGGCTGATAAGATGAAGAAAGCCCAGTTTGACTTTGAAGATTATCTTGACAGTATGGAACAGATGCGTAAGATGGGCGGTTTGTCCAGTATCATGGGAATGCTGCCTGGAATGGGTAATCTCGGAGGTAAGATGCCTGATCTTGATTCCGAAGAGAATGAGAAGAAGATGGCTCAGATGGAAGCAATCATCTACTCCATGACTTTGGAAGAGAGAAGAAACCCGGATCTGCTGAATCCATCCAGAAAGCACAGAATTGCCAAGGGTGCGGGTGTGGATATCGCAGATGTGAACCGTATGGTAAAACAGTTCAACGAATCCAGAAAGATGATGAAGAAACTTCCTGGAATGATGGGTGGCAAAGGTGGAAAAAGGGGCAAATTCAAGCTTCCCTTTTGACATATAAATGAAACAATAACAAAAAATTAAGAAAAATTATGAGGTGAAAAAAATGGCAGTAAAGATCAGATTAAAGAGAATGGGACAGAAGAAGGCTCCTTTTTACAGAATCGTAGTAGCAGATTCTAGATCTCCAAGAGACGGAAGATTCATCGAGGAAATCGGAACATACGATCCGAACCTTGAGCCAAGCGCAATCAAAGTAGATGAAGAAGCAGCTAAGAAATGGCTCAACAATGGTGCTCAGCCAACAGAAGTTGTTGGAAAGATCTTCAAAGCAGCAGGAATCGAGAAATAATTATTCTGTCTCCACGGAGGTGCGAGTGTCATGAAAGAATTAGTTGAAGTAATCGCAAAGGCTTTGGTGGACTGCCCGGATGAAGTCTCTGTCAGTGAGAAGCAGGAAGGCAGAACCACAGTACTGGAACTTCATGTTGCAGAAAGCGACATGGGAAAAGTAATCGGTAAACAGGGACGTATCGCAAAAGCAATCCGTTCGGTTGTAAAAGCCGCAGCAGCAAAGGAAGACAAGAAAGTTGTTGTAGATATTATCTAAGCAGCACAGAGGAAGGGACAGTCATCCGCAAGGATGGAACTGCCCTTTTCTTTTCTGCCGAAACTGTGGTAAAACTGAAAAAGCAGGGAGAAAGCCGGAAGGGGACAGATGCAGGGCTTCGCAGAGCAGATTGAGTGAACAAAAGGAGAACAGGGCAATGGAGCAGTTTTTACAGGTGGGAGTCATTTCATCGACTCACGGACTTCGCGGTGAAGTAAAAGTTTTTCCGACAACAGATGATGCTGCAAGGTTTCAGAGATTGAAAGAAGTCATCCTTGATACAGGAAAAGAAAAGCTGGATCTTGAAATCCAGTCAGTCCGTTTTTTTAAGCAGTTTGTGATCGTGAAATTTAAAGGGATCGATGATATCAATGACATTGAAAAATATAAGGGAAAGAGTCTGTTTGTCGCCAGGGAGAATGCAGTTGAACTGGAAGAGGATGAGTATTATATCGGGGATCTGATCGGAATGGATGTCTATACAGACGAAAGTGAAGAACGTTTTGGTGTACTGAAGGACGTGATGGAGACAGGGGCAAATGAAGTTTACATCGTACAGTCAGAAAGGTACGGAGAGGTGCTTCTCCCGGCAATCCATGAGTGTATCCTGGAAGTAGACCCGGAAGAGAAAAAAATGACGGTACATCTGATGGAGGGACTGATCTGATGAATTTTCATATACTGACCCTTTTTCCGGAAATGATAGAGCAGGGACTGAATACCAGTATTACAGGCAGGGCAATAAGTAACGGACTTTTGTCGATTGAAGCAGTTAATATCAGGGACTATGCATTTAATAAGCATCAAAGCGTGGATGATTATCCCTATGGTGGCGGAGCCGGGATGCTGATGCAGGCAGAACCGGTCTATCTGGCATATGAAGCTGTCAGAAAAAAGATCGCTGAAAGAAAACCGGCAGAGGCAGAGACAGAGACAGAAGAGCCGGCAGAAGCAGAACAATTGGAAGAAAAACCGGTGACTGGATCAGAAGAAGAGCCGGTGAAAGAGAAAAAGCTCAGGGTCGTTTATCTTTCTCCACAGGGAGATGTGTTCAGCCAGGGAATGGCGGAGGAACTTGCAAAGGAAGAAGACCTGGTGCTTTTATGCGGACATTATGAAGGAATTGATGAACGGGTACTGGAAGAAATCGTGACGGATTATGTATCGATTGGAGATTATGTGCTGACGGGCGGAGAACTGCCGGCGATGGTAATGGTCGATGCGATTTCCAGATTAGTACCGGGCGTGCTTCATAACAATGTATCTGCGGAGTTTGAATCTTTTCAGGATAATCTGCTGGAGTATCCGCAGTATTCCAGACCGGAAGAGTGGCATGGAAAGAAAGTGCCACCGGTTCTGATGTCAGGACATCATGCAAATATTGAAAAATGGCGGAGAGAACAGTCAATCCTCCGTACTTATGAGAGAAGACCGGATCTGTTGGAGAAGAGTAATCTGACAGAAAAAGAAAAAAAATGGCTGAAAGACCAGATAAATGATTAAAAATAAAATAAATGCTTGAAAATATAAGAAAAGTATGATAAACTACAAAAGTTGTGAAAAGAAGAGCGATGGTCCTCTGGCACAGAATGAGTGTTAAGAACGTCAAATATTAAGGAGGTCACACGAAAATGAACGAAATTATTAAGAAAATCGAAGCAGAACAGTTAAAAGAGAATGCACCTGAATTTCACGTTGGTGATACTGTAAAAGTATACGCTAAGATCAAAGAGGGAAACCGTGAAAGAATCCAGGTATTCGAGGGAACAGTCCTGAAGAGACAGGGCGGTGGAGCAAGAGAAACTTTCACAGTAAGAAAGTCCTCTAACGGAATCGGTGTTGAGAAGACATGGCCGGTACATTCTCCACATGTTGAGA
>OGWX01000492.1_pt1 | contig 28870 bp, 39 predicted proteins | sample 1576151 | NCBI WGS metagenome assembly OGWX01 (sample SAMEA3541591, study PRJEB24748) | human gut metagenome | biome: human gut; feature: human-associated habitat; material: faeces | place: China | collected 2012
AAGCAGAAATCCATACTGAGTAACGGGGCAACCCGTGAAAAGTTGGAAGTCCGAATTTGGCTATGACACTGAACAACTTGTCAAGCGAACAGCAGGAATTCGTACATTTGGCATTGTCGGGCAAAAACGTATTGTGTGACGCCTGCATCGGCAGCGGAAAAACATCGACTATCAACGTACTCTGCGATGCATATCCACCAGAACGGCGTATTTTGTACTTGACCTACAACCGATTACTCAAACTTGATGCCAAAGACAAAATCAAGAATGGCAATGTCCTGGTTCAGAACTATCATGGATTTGCAAGTCTGCTGCTGAACAAAAAGGGAATCCGGAATTGCGGACAAGGCGAACAGCTTGCCATGGTATTGGAAAAGAAAATTCCGATTCCGCCAATTGATACTCTTATCATTGACGAGTATCAGGATATCAATGACGAGATTGCAGAACTGCTCAAATATATCCGCTCTAAGAATCCGGGCCTTCAAATCGTCGCAGTGGGCGATATGAAGCAGAAAATCTACGATGATACAGCGCTGGATGTCTGGGAGTTCATGCAGGATTTTCTCGGCCGCCATGAACAGGTGGTTTTCACGAAATGTTTCCGTATTTCCCATGACTTGGCAGAACGACTCGGCAATATCTGGGGCAAGACCATCAACGGCGTAAATGGTTCCTGCATCGTGGAACAGATGTCGGTCGATGAGGCGACGGAGTTTCTGAATAAACAAAACCCGAAAGATGTTTTGTGTCTGGGCGCTCGAATCGGAGCTATGACAAAGGTGCTCAATGACCTGGAAAATCGCCCCGGAAACCTCTATGACAAGCATCACGTCTATGCAAGTATCGCGGACAATGACGGGGATAAGGCGGTAGCACCCTCCTCAGATGTTGGTATCTTCACAACATTTGATGGCAGCAAAGGTATGGAGCGACCTATCTGTGTCGTGTTCGATTTCACTGAAGAATACTGGTCGTCCCGCACAAGCAAGCCGATGTCACGATATGAGATTCTTCGGAATCTGTTTTGTGTCGCAGCAAGCCGAGGAAAGCAGCGGATTATCTTCGTGAACTATGACCATCCGTTGAGCGATAAATCCCTGATGACTCCGACTGGAATGAATTGCGTGTTCCGGCATCCGTTTTCGTTCTCCGAGATGTTCGACCACAAATTCATCGAAGATGTGGATGCTTGCTATAAGCTGCTGGAAGTTACACCGATTGAGCACAACGACAATACGACCATTGATATCCAGACGGCAGACGCAATGATTGATTTATCCCCCTGTATCAGTATCTACATGCAGGCAGGCTTCTTTAATTCCTATGATATCGATGACGCACTCGCTTATTACATGGACCTACACAAGGACATGCAGTATTTGAAAATCAAGAAAGGCGCAACGGTCGAGGATAAGGTTCTGCTGCTCACGGCGCTTGAAACGAATCAGTGCCGGTATGTAAAACAGGTCAAGCCTCCTTTTGTGAGCGCAAAAGCCAAAATGTCGCTCAGTATGCGGCTTGGCACCGTGTTCACTCCCGATGAGTATGTTCAGGCACGCGGAGATATCGACATCCATACTAATGACCATAAAGTGATTTATACTTCGGGCCTTGCGGATGTCGTAAAGAACAACACGGTCTACTGCATCAAGTTCATCAGCAGTCTGGCACACAAGCATTTTCTGCAGTGTGCGTGTTCTATGATTGCGCTGGGTCTTCCATATGGCGTTGTCTGGAACGTGAAAAGTAACCTGATGTACAGCGTAAAAATCAAGGATAAGGACGCTCTGATTGACGCAATCCTCAAGTGCATCACGAAACGAGCTTACAACGGCGCGGATTATTACACCTGCCGAAAAGGCTTTGTACAGGATACGGCATCGATTATCGACCGCTGGACTGACGACGGATATGCGGAAGAACCCACCGCCATCACTTCTGGCGACGGTATCGCCATCATCAAGCAGGGAACTCGCTATTTTGTGATGGACGGGGCACGCCGAAACACTCTGAACGATAATTTTGGGCTTGGTTTTGCCGATGTGAAAGACGCTTGTCTTGCTTATGCGAAGAGTTGTGAACTCCAGAAAATCGTGGACCATGATTCTCCTTATTCCGAAGTTGAATTCTGGCTCGACCAGAACAAGGCATTTGAGGAATACATGACGCAGGTAAGCCATGAAATCGAACAGCACAAGGAAGGACCGTATGCAAAGTATAAGTCTTTCGCTGCTCCTGCTGTCCGAAAGATGCTGGCTGAAAAGGGACTGACCATCATGTTCCCGGAAAAGGTCCTCATCAAGGTCTGGAAGATGCGCCGTGTCGAAGATGCCATGTATCAGAAAATTGAAGAAGCAAAGAAGCAGAACAGCTCCAATGTACCGCTTGATGAGGCGTTCTTTGACTCTGAACTGGTGGATTCCGTTGAGGGAAGCATCGAAAGCGCCAAGGCGAAATCCAAGTCCAAAAAGGAATCCGTATTACCATTTTCCAAGTACGGCACAGATGAGAAGAAGAGCTATCGTGTCGTGAAAAGCGATGAACTCTCAAAGCCCAACCAGCCCCGTTATGTTGTGGTCGAGACCGCTACTGATAAAGTCCTGGACAATGCTAACGGATATGGCTACCTTTCCTATCAGGCTGCCTGGAAAGGCTATTCGTACAAGAGCAAACATCATCTGGACGGCACGAAGAAAACGATAAGTAAGAGTGCAAAAGAGCAGGCAAAGAAAAAGGCGGCTTTCTTTTCTACTGACTCGGAGCAGCTCAGCTTTGGCTGATTCAAAAAATCGAACTATAGCTCATGAACTCGTGGTTCAATCGGCAGGGATGCCATATCGCTGCTGATGAGAGGAGGCGTTATGCACAGACTCAGAACGTTGCGCATTGTTTCGATGCAGCCACGCCAACTCGACCAACACGAATATAATCACAAATCAGGGAATTTTTCTGAATATCAATAACAAATATCAAACACACGCCTACTTGGGCAGAAAGGAATCACAAATGGGACGCTATAATTTCAATCAGAGAACGCGGGACGGCTACGAAATCTCGCCCGAACAGGCTAAAAAGTGGCTCGAAAAAAACGACAATAACCGGAACATCAACTACGCCAAAGTCAAGAAGATGGCGAAAGACATGAAGGAAGGACACTGGGATACAACACATCAAGGTATCGCCATTGCCTCCGATGGTACACTGGTCGATGGTCAGCATAGATTGCTCGCTATCGTGGAGTCCGGCGTGACTGTGCGCATGAATGTTACCTTCAATGCCTCCAAATCTCAACATATCGACTCCGGCAACAGCCGCTCAATGGCAAACCGTGTACAGATGTCGGACTACGATATGAGTTGGACGAACAAGACGATTCTCTCCGCAGCAAACCTCATTGGTCGCCTGTTTGCAGGCTCAAATCTCAGCCACGAAGAAGCTCTGAGCGAGTGGCTGATGAGGTATCGCACGCAAATCGAATCTACATCCAAATGCATCAAAAAAGCTACGCTGCCGGGACTCAACTCCGCCGGTACGACAGCGGCTATCATTGTAGCCGCCATGAACGATGTCCCCGCTATCTACATTGAGAAATTCATGGACGTGTTCTATTCTGGATTCACCAACAACGAAGCCGAGCATTATGCTATCACGCTGCGGGACGAACTGCTGCGTGAAAATCGTGTCAAACGCGGCACACAGTATGCAAAGTTTGCCTTCTACCGTACAGCCAACCGGCTGAACCAGTATTACAAGACGGCTACCGGGCAGCGCGTTGCCAAGCGCGTCAATGACGGCGATTTCCCGTACAATGTTTATGATGCCAACGGCGGTATCGTAAAACCCGAAACCAAGAAAACCAAGAAAGCTGGGTAATGCCATCAACTTGAGTCTTTGCAGCTGTATGGATGTTGCAAAACGAAGATATAGCCCAAAAATTCCGATAAATCGCATAAAAAATTGTTGCAAGGAGACAAAAACTATGAATAAATTTGAAGCAAGGAGCACGCTGGGGAGCGAGGCTGTCCCGGTTTTCGACGATGACGGTGAGCTCACGGAATGGCTGCACCGGGATAACTACACTGTTGAAGAGCTGGAACTGATGAACTTCGTCGGCAAAGAAAAGCCTGTCATCAATAAGGATGGCGTGAAAATCGTTCGGGATGGCACGGTCATTCGGAGAACCAACACTGAAACAAGAAAAACTGAATTTCTATTCATCCCGCGCATTGTCACCAGCGAACAGAAAACGGTGTGAGGTGCAACGTGGTCAAAATTTATGGGTCCAGTGACGACCTTGTCTGCCTGGATAATTCCAACTATGGGGTCGATGAAATTGGTTGCTTCGATGTCAAGGGAGTTCGGCTGTTCCTGGATGATGACACGATTTTGGTAGTGCGCTATACGAACGGTATCTGGCGCATCGAAATCGAGCGAAAGGGTACTGCACCATATCAGCATGAGGTCTGTGCGGGCAATGATGAGGCCGATTACAGCGATATCTTTTGTACGGAATCCGACGTTATTGCGCACGAAATCATTCGATGAGGATTGGAGCAGCCATGGCAAAAACTCTTCTGACTCAAAAAATAGAATCAGCGCTAAAGGTTTGGCATCCTGCCAACTATGGTGAATACCAGGTTGATTCGTTCCGTCAAGGCTTCGACGCTCTGGAAGTACCTGTCGAGTGCGGTTCGATAAAATCCGGCCTTGTTCGCCTATTCAAAACTGGAATATCAGTAATGTGACTTCACGAACTGATATGTTTACAAATGCTCCGTGCGGTGACATCTTTGCATCTGCAGCATAAAGGAGGACTAAATGAAAAGGCTTTTGAAAATCATCATTTTCGCTATCCTGGCCGGACTTAGTTTTTTTTGGTATACAGAAAGTCAGAAGCGCCGGACCATGATTCCGCTCGAATTTCGAGGCGAGTGAGATGCGAAAAAATATCAAAATTGTGCTGGAAAGCATCTGGTATCTAATTCTGCCGGTGTTTATTTTTGTACTTAACATTAGATATTGGCATGGGTATCTAGCGAATCCTGGCTGGTCCTTGAACCATCCGTCATATGTTGTTCTTGGATTTGTCTTGAGCGCTGCGTTGTGCTTTGAGATTGTATATATCGACATCAAGTTTGGGGAAAAATAGCGCTTGCCAAAATATACGAACGCCGTACAATGTAAAGTGTGAACAGATACTAAGCAATCAGTAGGATTCACAATCTGTATTTTAAGCGGACTTATCCCATAGCGGGGTAGGTCCGCTTTTTTTGTTGAAAGGAGAAGAATTCATGAAAATTAAAAACAAGCTTTTACGGAGTACAGCGGCAATCATCGCTACGCTCTTTGTACTCAGCTTCACCGGCTGCGGTCAGAATCCGATAATATCGGAAAGTCCATCCAGCATCGGGGTTGTCTCAGAAAGCGCTGCAAGCAGCGAGCAGACAACTGGCGATTCGGTGGACGGCAGCTTTACTATTCACTTTATAGACGTAGGGCAGGCGGATTCCGCCCTTATCACCTGTGACGGCCACTCAATGCTTATTGATGGCGGTAATGTAGATGATTCTAACCTCTTATATTCTGTTATGCAGCGTGAAACCGATGGACACCTGGATTATGTCGTTGGAACCCACGCACACGAAGACCATATCGGCGGTTTGTCCGGTGCTTTTGAGGCCGTCACTGCGGACATGACTCTATGCCCTGTGACAGAATACGACAGCAAAGCATTTCGGGACTTTGCAAGCTACGCGGAGCAAAAAGGCGGAGGCATCACGATACCAGATGTGGGTGAAACCTACACTCTAGGGGAAGCAGAATTCACGATAGTTGGTGTTAATTCTGTTCCCGATGATACGAACAATACATCGATTGTTTTGCGTATTGTCTATGGAGACACCTCGTTCCTCTTTACCGGAGATGCGGAACAGGAAGCGGAAAACGTGATGCTTGCATCGGGACAAGACATTCAGTCAACAGTTCTGAAAGTAGGGCATCATGGCTCAAGTACATCTACCTCAGAGGCTTTTCTGGATGCGGTAAATCCAACATATGCTGTGATTTCTTGTGGCACAGGGAACAGTTACGGTCATCCACATCAGGAAACACTCGACAAGTTGCAAAACAAAGGTGTCGAGGGTTATCGCACAGACCTGCTGGGTGATATTTACTGCTCATCTGATGGCAAAGAAGTGAGTTTCACATCCGACGAATATCATGATGAGAATCGGGTTGAAGCCGGTAGTGCTGCAGACTCCAAGGATAAACATAACAGCAGCCCTCTTGTGATAGACGAGACATACGTTCTGAACACGAGCACTATGAAGTTCCACATGCCCGATTGCTCTGCAGTCGAATCGATGAGCCAGAAGAATCGAATCGACTATATGGGTTCGCGTGACGAACTCATCCAGGAAGGGTATTCGGCTTGCGGAATTTGCAAACCTTAAAGGGGTATTTACGAAATTTGGTGGTTTGAATAAAATCATTTAATTTTGTATAGCGCCGTTCACCTTCTGGTGGACGGCTTTTTTCATGCAGCAGCGCAAAACAATAGGGCAGCGACCGCAATGGCCGTTGCCCTGTTTTCATTTTTGTATGAGATAGCTATAATGATGCATCTGCCGACGAATAAGCGCTTCACAACGATTGCAGATGTCATTGCCATACTCAGAACGGAATACATCGATTATGTCCTTTACATCATGCGAACCAAAAGAAAACCTTAATTGGATGCCATATAATCCCTCTGCAGCATCAAGCTGGTCATCAAAATGCCGCGAAAACGGCTTTGCTTCTATTGCTTGCAGACAATCTTCTAATGGTCGTTCCAAAGGAAAATCCAAACTGGTGTCGGATAAGAGTGACAAGCCATTGTCGAACAACGGACAGAGCGAATAGGTCTCATCGGTATCGTCATACAAAACAGCGATGTTGTTCGTGTGGCGGTCCTCGTTCAAGAAGAAAGCATCAACTTCGAGCATTGCTGTCAGATATGGTCCAAAGTCTCTGATTCCGGTATGCTTCTCAACGAAATCAACCAAGAACTTGATTCTTTCTTGGACATCACCCTGCTTTGCAGTATCAATGGCAAGGCTGCCACCGGTATAGCTGCGATAGAGCTTTTCGAGAGGTATTAGCGTGGCTCTGCTGTTCGTGAGAATAAAATTCTCACTTCTGCATCCATTGTATGTCCGACCGTGATATAAAATCTTGGAATGTTCGTACTTCACGAAAGGGTACTTGATACTGGACTTTTCAAGCAATGCAGACACGATGCTTTCGGCTAAGCCTTCGTATCCCATGTGGTCAGCCTTATACCAGTAACCGTCGTACTTCCATTTCAGCTGATTGCCTTTAGATGTGTGATTTAGAGTTTCTTGCGGCTCTAAGTTGTTGAAGTCAACAAGCTGCATATTGGCCTCCTGTTACGCGGCAGGTCTCTTAATAAGCTGCATCCACTGATGGTCACCTGCTATGCGGCCTTCCGTCTTCTCGATGATAAGGAGCGGGTCATAAAAAGGAACGCCCATATCACGCAGAATTTCCTTGATACCGGCCCGGCTCGCAGGAAGGCAACGGTCTTGCAGGAAAATCTCGAAATCTTTCCACGAAGGTTCTTCCACCACACCAAATGCGCGAAGAGGAATTTTATCTGTATGGTTTTTGATTTTGATTTTTTCGTGGCGGAAATCAACATCAATCGTAGTACAGAGCTGCTGCCTGTTCATGTAGTTGATGCGCAGAGTATAATTCGGGTCGTCACTGAAATGCTGAGCTTTGTCGAGATACTTGTATATCGTCTGGCGGGAAACTTCGTATTTATCCGCGATAGCAGCTGCACTAAAACCAGAATTATGCAGCTCCACAATATCGACTATCTGGTCTTCAGATAAACAAGATTTCCTTCCCGCATTGCGTGGATTTTTTTGAGCGCATGGCACACTTTTGAGCTGTGCAGCATACTGGCGCAGCTGATTAAGGTCGGTGGTGCCAAAGATGTCTCTGATTTGCTCTTGATAAATATCCATTGCAATACAGCCCTCCTTTCACTCTAACTATACCAACACAGCACCAAATTGTCAATAAATTAAATTGCAGACAAAGTCGCAAGCTCTGTCTGACCATTTTGTTTTTTGCGGTTCAAATCCCAAATCATAGTTGCGTGCTTGTGCGAACCGACTACAATAAAAATTGTACGATAGATAACATTCCATATCGAAAGGGTTTTATGCCTTTCGTACATTCACAATTTCGCTTAAAGGGCGGACTTCCTGTTTTTAGGGAGCCCGCCTTTTTTGCGTGAACAAGAAGGAGCGTAATGTAATGTTCAAAATTCACGATGACAAAGTCTACTTCGTTGCCGAAACCCCTGACATCAACAAAGTTATCGAAATCTTCCTGCCCAAGGATGACCGTGGCACCATTATGGATTCGCACGAAATCCGTGTGGACCTGTGCCGTGCTATCCGAAAGCTGCAGCATGATGGTTATACAATCATGAAGGTTTATCCTGCCATGGGCGACCGAAGAGAGAGTATTGATGTGCTGTCTATGCCGGAATTCATCCAGTCTGCGAAATGCCCGGACAACGATGTTGAGGAAGCGGTCGTCTTTTCTTACTTCGAGTCCGGAGCAACATTCCAGTTGCCTTGCAAGGTAAACAAGGAAACGCACGAAATTTTCGATGTCACCTGTGCAGCAATGCCGTGTGACGACGACTGTTTCAGTTATGCAGAAGTGAAAATCAACGGCAAGGATTATCCTATCAATTTTATTGACGATATTCTTCTCGAAAACAATGTTGATGATGCGCTGGATGAGTTTTATAGAATTCAGCAGACAGGCGAGTATTGGCAGCCTGATGGCAACAAAACGCTGGATGATGCCATTCGCGAATGTCGTTGGACTATCCTGAAGGATGCCATCCAGAAGCGCGGACATGAGGCTGTTGCTGATTTTGTCGGGACCGACATTTCCAGCGATACTTACGACCGTGTGATGGATGAAACCGAAGCCCAGATGCCGGACGAAGAGTTCGAGTGCTTCTGGGAAAAGTACATCTGACAAAAACATCTCATACAACAGAAAGGAAGTATACCGCTATGGCTATCAACAATGTTAACAAATTTCTCCGCAAGACCTTTTCCGAAACCATCTTCGGCACCCCTGCACTCCGGCCGATTGCAGTCTGTGCAGACGGCTTCAACCTGTCGATTCAGGCAAGCAGCATGCACTACTGCAAACCGAGTAAGGACCTGCAGGACGGCGATTACTCCAAGGTCGAACTCAGCAATCTGTCTGAGACGGTCGAGGAGTTTCTGCCGTATGCCGAAAACGAAGCCCGTCCGCTGTTTACCGTCTATGGGTATGTTCCCGTTGAGACGGTGGATGCAGTGCTTGCCAAGCACGGCGGTATCGTCAACGCGTAAGGGGAGGGAACTTACGATGGAAGTATTCACTATCGTCGCCAATGAGGTCATTGGCTTATCCGCAACGGAATGCACACTGATGCAATTCAGCTACAATCCGGAGCAAATCCATGACCCAGAAAGCGTCCTGCGCAGTGCTGTCATGGACTATCTCAAGACGGACGAAGGCAAACGACAGCTGGAAATCAACTGTGGCTGCTGGAACTGGGGCGATGTCGATGACATTCCCGGCTCATTCTTCTTGAACTATGGTCTGACTAAAATCGCTCCGCCCGATGTGAATGTTGTCGTTGACCGCAACGAGAGTTTCACGGATGACTACGAGGATTGCGCGGAAGAATAACAGAAAGGGCATGAAATAAATGCGTATTTATGGCGCAAACAATGTATTCATAGAAGTTACGCGCCGGTGCAATATGTGCTGTGCGCACTGCCTGCGCGGAGATGCCGAAAGCATCGATATTCAGGAGAAGTACATCGATGCTTTTCTCGACAACTTTGAGAAGGGAGCTTATATCAGCTCTCTTACCTTTACCGGTGGGGAAATCTCTCTGAATATACCGGCAATTCGATACACCTTGAAAGCTGTCAAAGAGCGCGGTATCGCCGTTGGAAGCTTTTACATGGTCACTAACGGAAAAGCTGTCGATAAGATGGCTGACCTTGCTATGGCGAGTCTGGAGTGGTGGGCCTACTGCGATGAAAAAGATGACTATATGTGCGGTCTTTGCATCAGCAGTGATAACTTCCACGAAGTAATCCCATATGAAAGTAAAAGTATCCTTAGTGGCTTGAAATATAACCGTAACGATAAGGTAACGGACTTTCATCTGGCTTATTTACTGAACGAAGGGCGTGCTAAGAATCTCGATTCGAATATCTATAAGAAGCGTGAACCTCATGTAGACAAGCTCGAATACGAATTCAACAAAACCGGCGATATCGACTTTTACAGCGGCGAGCTGTACTTGAACGCCATCGGTGATGTCGTTTCCGGCTGCGATTGGTCCTACAAGTCGCAGAAGAAATATCGTTTTGGTAATGTAATGAACAAAAACTGGCTGGAGAACATTTCCAACAGCGAGTTGTACATTGCAAGCTAAACCATATCACTTATACATTGCCACTGTTTTCCTACAGAAACGGTGGCTTTTTTAGAAAAGGAGACCACAAATGACTGAAACAAAAGACATGTTTGAACAAATCAGCGCCATCTTAACCGATAAGAAAGATAAGTCGTTTTCCTATGAGGAGCTTGCAGCAATGCTCAAAACTGACCCTGATGCCCTCAAAACCTTTGATGAGGTCTATAAGACACAGGTTCTTGAAAGCGGAGAGCTGCATGAAAATATGCTCCAGTGGGATACAGCTACAGTCAAAGCAATTCTCGACAAAAAGGTCTACTTCCCACCGGAACTCAATTCGCTCATTGACCGCATCGTCACAGAACTGGTGCTTGAAACGCGTCTGTACATCTACAACGCGGAACGCGGTGGCTATTATGTGACATACTCTGCCAACCGCGACTTTATGACAGAGGTTACAAACGAGGAGTTGAAACGCTACCCCGAAGAACTCCGTCCGCAGCTCACCGGAAAGTTGATGAAGATTGACATTTCTGAGCCGTCGTACAAGGAACTGCTTCAAAACTACGCAGGCTACAAGAATGCAAAAAACGACAGCACAAAAATGTTTTACTACAACATGTTCCGTCAAGGTCTTGACATCCTCGACCTTGATGACTTCACTTATCAGATGCTTGAGATGAACCCCAACTCTATGGGCTTCTGGTTTCCTCCTCTGGTAGAGGGATTGTACGGCAGCGCATTTTTCAAGGTTCCGGACACAAAAATTCTTCGCGTACCTATCACCATGCTGCAGCTTACCCGCCTTGGTTTCGAGACGTTGAATCCCGTTACAAAGGAAATCGTGAACCGTTATTGCCAGAAAGTCTTCCATCTTGATGGATACGAAGACTATTTTATCAAAACGGGCACGTATTCTTCCAAATACGAATTCCGCAACGCTCATATCCATAACCCGAAGGAAATCAATGAGATGGGCGAGTATTTCTTGTTTTTGAATCATCTGACATGCTCGATGGCATCCCCTCTGAACAATCGCTGCTTCTACGGCGCGAACACCACGAACGAGTGGGTCGTCAGAGAATACATCAAGGACAAAGAAAATAACCCCACCATCTACAACGGTTTGCCGCTGCACACTGAATATCGCGTGTTTGTGGATTTTGATACAAAGGAAATCCTTGGCGCAAGTCCTTATTGGCGCAGCGATGTTATGAAGAACGAATTCAAAAAAGTCAGCAGCCCACAGGAACGCCATGATTATGTTGTCTACAAGATGCATGAAGACATTCTGAACCAGCGTTACCACGAAAGCGTTCAAACTGTTCTGGCTGAGCTGAAGAAGGTTATTCCTCGCATTGAGTTGACAGGGCAGTGGAGCGTCGATGTAATGCGCAACGGCAATGATTACTACATCATTGATATGGCGCTTGCTGAGAACTCTGCTCTGAATGACTGCGTGCCGAGTAACCGCCTTCGTGCTTATCCGCAGCAGTGGCTGCCGGGTGAATCGAACAGCTGATACTCCTAGAACGAAACTTTGATTCGGATTCTTTCAGCAGAAAGCGTTGGAATCAAAATCATACAAATTGATTGTGCGAAAGCAATAGCAATCAAGACCACTACCCCAAAAAGGGTGGTGGTCTAATTTTTTTTTGCACATCACATACCATAAATTACCAGAAAGAAAAACATTGTGTATCTGTGCGAATTGCATATAATACAAAATATAGAACGAAAGGCATCAAAAAATATCGTTGGTCGGGCAAAATTCGACCGAAAGGCTAGGGCAGGCTCAGTTTTGAACCTGCTCTTTCTTTTTATCGGAGGCTTTATGTCAAGCAAAGAAGAACGCATGAACCGCAATAAAAGCATCATCGAAGATTACAAAATTGGAAAGCCGATTTTAGAAATCGCGAGGGAATATAATCTTTCAGAAACGATGTGCTACAAGATTCTAAAAGGTACGCAGGAGCCGCCTCGTTATTTTGAAAAAAAGAGGAAGAGACTTACCACTCGAAATGAGCAGATTGTTAAACAGTATAAAGGCGGTATGACGGCCAGAGAATTGGGCAAGATGTACGGCATTTCCATGCAGCGTATTTATGCAATCTTGCATTCGAGCGGAGAGTACGAAAGCCAAAAATACAATCATATTGAAACGACTCTCAAAAAAGAGAAAAAGATGCGGAACCAAACTTTTCTTGATGCTTACAAGAAAAATCCTCGAAAATCGATTATCGAGTTGAGCAGGGAGGTAAATATCAGCCCTTCACTAGGTTACCTTATCCTTCATCAAAATGGGATTTACCAGTATAACGTAAAAGCCAGAGCTAAGGAGAATAGCGAAAATGCCGATTAACAAGATTACCCACGTGTGTCTAACTCATGACAAAGTCAGAGCACGAAATGAAAAGATGCTGGAGGATGCCAAGAACGGTATGTCCCAGGAACAGCTGGCCGAAAAGTATCAAATTTGTGTTTCTACTGTCCGATATAGTCTGAAGGACTTTTACAAAGAACAGGCCCGGCAGAGGAAAGCAAAGAAGAAAGCCTGGCAAACCCAGATGATTCATGAATATGAGATGGGCGCAAAATCTCCGGAGCTCCAGGAAAAATACGGCATCAGTGGAACGCTCTTTTATCGGATTCTTCATGCGTATGGAAAGAATGGCCGACAAATCCACAGCCAAAACCGTATCGAGACTGGCAAAAAAAGAAACGCCGAGATGGTCAGGAAATACAAAAACGGCGTTTCTGTCAAAGAGCTTGCGGAAGAATACGGGCTCAAAAAGGGAAGCGTATATCGCGCCATGAAGCGGTATAGTCCAGGCCCAGGGAAAAGTAAAAGTTGTCAAAGTGAGGAATAATTGCATGGCTGCATCAAAGAAAGATGTTGCGAAGCAGCAGGTCAAAGAAGACCGCGAAAAGGTTCGGGAAATGTATCTTTCTGGCAAAACTGTCAAGGAAATCGCCAAGGAAACGTATTTTTCAAGCTCTTATTGCTATGCCATGGTGAGAGACCTAGCAAAAGAAAAGAATCTTGCAAAGAAAGCAAAAAGAGCACCTCTCGACGAAGCTATGATTCAAGATGCGAAAGCCGGGATGACGGTTGCTGAAATCGCAAAGAAGCATGGCGTGACCTATCAGCAGTGCTACTATACTGTTTCTGAATACGCTCAAGCTACGATTAAGAAGAACAAGAAAAAGCAGTCTGCTGCCACGAAAGTTCGCAATGCGGCTATGTTGGAAGATGCGAAAGCCGGAATGACTGATAAGGAAATCGCCAAAAAATACTTTTTGTCTCGAAGCAGTGTCCGTACCGTCCTTGCAGGGCATTTACATACAAATTCCAAAAAGTTGGATGAAAGGCGCAAGGCGATTCTTGCGGATTATGAGGCAGGAACGTCCTCAAAAGACATCTGTGAGAAATACGGTATTTCAAAATCCACTCTTTACAAGGACATGCGCCAAATTGGAAAAAACTGTCAGGAATACTATCACAAGGCGCTGAAAGACAAGACCAATCAAAGGAATTCCGATATTCGAAGCAAAATCGAAAGAGGGGTCTCGGTCAGCACTATTGCCAAGGAATACGGAATCTCTAAAACGGCGATTTATGAAACGTTTCATCAGGAAAATGTCAGAGCTGGAATTTTACAGAAACGCGGCCGTCCACGCAAAAATGCAGAACGAAATGCACTGATTGCTAAACGCCACAGGGAAGGCGAGAGGGTGCAGGCGCTTGCCACTGAATATAATCTCTCTGTTTCGACGATAAACACTATTTGCAGTAGAAACAAAAATCAGAATATAACCTCATATTAACAGGCTGCCATTTGGCGGCCTATTTCTTTTTTAGGAGGAAATGAAATGACAGACGACGTACGTAATTTAATTCGATTTGTGGTGGATGGCGATATTCGAAACGCGCAGACTCAGTGCCGAATCATGCTTGAAAAGAATGTACCCGAAAAGGACGCCAGGTTCAAAGAAAACGAACTCAGAAAGTTGAATCTTCTGAAACCGGAACTGATTCAGCTGCCCGCCAACCTGGAAAACCTCTTGATTGCGGAGGATGCCACGAATTTCCCTGAGAGCCGGTTCCTGCTCCGCGAGGAGGAAGAAACAGTCATCAACAAGCTCTTGGCCACCAGAAAAGCAGCTTTAGCCATCAAGGAGCTTGGCATCCACTATACTTGCTCTTTGCTTTTGACGGGCCTTCCTGGTGTTGGTAAGACTGAATTGGCCCGCTACATTGCACACAAGGCGAATTTACCGTTTGTTTTCCTGAAATTCTCTGGCCTTGTCAATTCTGCTCTTGGCCGGACACAGCAGAACATCGGCAGAGTGTTCGATTACGCAAAGCGCACGCCTTGTGTTCTTTGTGTTGATGAAATTGACGCCATCGGAATGTGCCGTGGCAGCCGCGATGATGTCGCTGAAATGAGCCGTGTCACCATCGCATTGATGCAGGAACTTGACCGGCTCCCGAATGACGTCATTCTCATTGGCACTACAAACCGCGTCGATAACCTTGACGAAGCCCTCATTCGCCGATTCACTTTCAAACACCGCGTCAAGCCTTTAGGCAACGATGACATGAAAGAACTGTGCAAGAAGTTCCTTGCTTCGGCAGACTATCCCTTCACGGAATCCGAACTCGACGAACTCTGCCATTCGCTGCGTGAACAGCGGACTGCCAGCGCCGTTGTCAATGCCTGTACAGAACGTATCGTTGCACATATCGTATCGCAGCTGCCTGAAAATTCGGCAGATGCCGTGTAAAAGTATGATAGCCTGGGAAGAAAGCCCTCGTCAGTTTAAGATGTCCAAGCAACTCGATGAGGGAAAATTCGGAGAAGACTTGGCTCGCAAATTCCTTAACGACCCGATTATCAAAGTGAATCATGGCATTAGCCATTACGATGACGTGACTCAGGATAAATCATATCAAGACAAAGATACCGATTTCATTGTCTGGAAGAAGAATGGTAAGACCTTTGGCCTGGAAGCGAAAGTGGACAGTCACAATACCGGAAACTTCTACCTGGAAACCTCGGTGGACTACTTCTCCATGGTGCCTGACGCTCTGAACGAACAACGGGTAGCGCGGCGGTATCGGGATGGCATCGACCCTTTATGGCACACCCCGGGCTGGGTATACAGGAGTGGTGCGGACCAGATTCTCTATTATTTCAGAACCACGCAGCTGCTTTACATTTTCTCCCGCGTTGATGTCTGGTTCTATGCTGAAAAGCTGATGCGCGGTGGAATCCATCTCGACCCCGGAATCAGAAAGCCAAAAATGTATTCTGCCGAAAATATCAGTGAACGCAATGGTTCCACTCTCTTCTTTGCCAACGGCTTATGCGTGAATGCAGAGCAGACATACAAGGCTTTAGGGGCGCAAAAAAGAGTCATTAAATACCAGGTTGAGAACCCGAATTCAGACGTCCCAACGTTCAGCTTTTGCCCTTTCAAATTATGAATTTTCCGCTAACAATCGACAAAAAATCACATTTCAGTTCAGCGGAAGAGTATAATTGTAGTAGAAAGAGAGGAAAAAAGCATGAACCAAATCAACGTTGTCACGATTGGGAAACTCATTGAAGCGCATCGTGGAGGTGACGAGCAGAAGTTCAAAACTCACGTCGATTTTATAAAAACAAGCCGGGAAAACCCACGACTTTAGTCGTGGGATGAAAGGCGTTAAGAACGAATCAATTCACGCTGCATATCCGCAAGATGGACAGCATTTTTTTGCTGTCAAAGCGTGCGAATTGCGTACCATAGATAGTAGATTCTAAAGAAAAGGAGGCTACTACTCATGCGTCTGGTTGTTAAAACTTACAAGTATAAGCTGTACAACAGTAAAAAGAACAGATACCTGGTGCGCCAGATTGAACTTGCCTCCGAGATTTGGAATTTTTGCATTGCTATGCGGCGTATGTACTATTTGGTCTATGGCAAAACGCTTAAAGCCAATGATTTGAAAAAGTACATTGCTAAAATCTGCAAGCGCCGCAAGTGGGCTCACTGGCATAATCTCGGCAGCCAAGCTATTCAGGATGTGGTGGAACGGGTTGACCGTGCCTATAAAGCCTATTTTGATAATAAGAAAAAGGCGCATCCTACCAAGAAGTCGCTGCCGAAATTTAAGAAGCGCGAGATGTATAAAAGCTTCACGCTCAAACAGGCAGGCTATAAGTTTGACGGCAAAGGCGGCGTCACCATCAACGGTAAGAAGTATCACTATTTCGATTCTCGTCCTTTGAAGGGTAAAGTGAAAATCTTAACCGTCAAGCGCGACAATTTAGGTGATATCTACCTCTTTGCCGTCACCCAAGAGGAATGTAATGAAATTCTTCCACGAGCAGGTAAAGCTGTCGGGATGGATTTTGGTTTGAAGCACTTCCTCAACTTGGATGACGGCAGCGTGATAGATTCTCCTGAATGGTATAAAGCCTCACTGAAAGAGCTGCAGCGAGTGCAAAGACATATTTCACGCTGTAAGCCGGGAAGCAATAACCGTAAGAAAGCAATCAAAGAGTTGGAACGTATCTATCGAAAAATATGTAACCAACGCACCGATTGGTTCTTTAAGGTTGCTTACCAACTGATAGCGGATTACGCTATCATCTGCATTGAAGACTTAAATCTTGCAGGGATGCAAAAACTCTGGGGACGCAAAATCAATGATATAGCGTTTGGTGAGTTTGTCAAAATCTTAGAGTGGACAGCATCCAACTGTGGCACGGAGGTCGTGAAAATTGACCGTTTCACTCCATCCAGCAAGTGCTGCAGCCGCTGTGGGTACATCTACCCGAAGCTCACACTCAAGCAGCGGCAGTGGGATTGCCCATCTTGCGGCACGCACCACGAAAGAGACGTCAATGCAGCTATCAATATATGCCGTATGGGATTAGCTCAAATGGGCTACCCTGCGTAAAAATACTCCTACGGGTGGGGCACCACGCCGTTACCGAGAGGCGTAAGACTGGGACAGCCAGCGGCCTCGTTGAAGTAGAATCCCACGATTTTAATCGTGGGAGTGTGTCAAATAGGTATTGCTGACGAATAAAACTTGACGCGCCTTGCGAACAGCATATCATAGAAATTGTACGATAGATACCAGCAATCGAAAGGGCGTTTTGCCTTTCGTACAATTCACAATTTCGCATGAAGAGCGGACTTTCCACATCGGGAGGTCCGCTCTTTTTGCGTTATAACAACAAAAGGAGTGTATTTTTATGAAAATGACAATCACAGGCCAAATTGATGGCAAATCCGTGCCAATAACTATTCCGATTGAAAAAGTTATCGAAGCTTTCTGGCCTTACGCCTCCAAACCTTCTGCTCTCTCTGTTTCCACTGAGCTTGACGCAGACGGCATCAGTGCTAACTTCATGCTCGGCCAGGAAACGAAGGATTCTTATCCCGGTATCTGGCTCACCAGCAAAAACAGCAATACCGGTCGTGCAGGTTTCTGGTTCTGTTTGGAGCTGCCGAACGAAACCAACGACATGGTAAAAGGCTATCTGTACGCTGGCGATGATGAGACAGAGACGGACCAACCTCTAGCTGTTATCGCTGATGGCGTTCGCAATGAGGACGACGAGTCGAAGCGCGTGCTTTGGGTGGATGGGTCGTTGACTCACGTTGAACCTCTAACCGACAACTATCTGAAACGCCAAGGCGCTGCCACCGAAAAGCAACTCGATGAGTACGACGCTTGAACTGATACCATAAATTTCCCCACCTAACCAAAAATAACAAATAAGGAGAGTAAAACTATGTATCTCGAAACTATTGATGAAAAAGCGTTCCGTTCTTTTCTTTCTAATCCTGCTATTTCCGTTCTGGACGGTAACGTTCTGGATAAGCACTACAACTCGAATTTCTACCGTTTTGTCCGCGTTCCCCTTTCCGATGGCGAGCATAGTGTCGAGGCATTATTTGGGCAAATGTGCAGTAACTATCCCACCAGCATGAGCAAAAACCATTTTTATGAACAGCATAACCTTGAGTTTATGGCTTATGTTGTGGACCACGAAAAGACCTATGCTGAAAGCTATGAGTTCCTGCGATTGTTTGATGCCACCTCTGCTTACACTGGTCCCCATTCCGCAATGGGTGAGATGACGAAAACGCTGTGGGATTATCTGGAGCAGAAAACAATTCTCGACCCTGACTATCTGAACACGCCCGAATTGCAGAACGAGGCTTATGAAAACGCTGTCAAACAGTATGTCCTGCAAAAGAAAGACACCGCATTTGAAGAAAGCCTTCGTAAATTTCTTGAGCACATTGATGACACCGCGACCATCGAGTTCTTCGCTAATCCTACCGGATGGGCGGAAAGGGTAGTCAATGTCCTCGATAAGAATCTCACTTCTCGCGATGGCACACCTTTCAGCGAAAGCATCGGGAAAAAATTCGTTGCCGTCCAACGTCTTACCCAATCAAGGATGCTGGAGTTCCAGTCCAAGCCACATTGTTGGGAAAGTGAGTGCCGTAGTTTGTTTGCTGCGACTGCAAAAGCAAAAAACATTCGGCTCGTTATTGAAGCCAATGGAAAAGAAATGCAGGTGCAATATCCTGTTTCCAACCTGATTACTTTTGAAATGATTAAGAATAAGGTCATTTCTGCATGGGCTATTGCACCGCGCAAGCTCAGCGATGAGGTGAAAGAATTTCTTGCGGAGAACTGCGCTGGCTACAGTAAATACTGGTCTGATATTCCCATGAAGACTGTCTCTCGCATTGAAAGCGGGCGCAAAGTTCTTTGGAAGAATCCTTACTTTGAGGGAAACAGAAAATAATGATAGCCGTCAGAACAAATTGTGCCGACACTTGATTTGCTTCACCAGAGTCCCGCAGAAATGCAGGGCTCTTTTTTATTGCCAAAACATGCGATTCAGCTAAAATGAAAATTGTACGATAGATACCATCTACTTGGCGCGTTTTTTTGCGTTCGTACAATTCACAATTCTGCAAGCAAAGAGCAGACTCACCGTCTTGGTGGGCCTGTCTTTTTTTGTTTGCACATCTAAAAAGGAGAAAATTATGAGTCCTACAAATGATATGAAGGCACGTTTATTCGTCGATATGGATGGCACTCTCGCCGTCTGGAAGCAGGCGGCCTGCTTTGAGGACCTGCTTCAGCCGGGGTATTTCAGAGATTTGCCGCCCTATCAGACGGTTTTGGACGCCGTGAAGATTCTTTGCAACACAAAACCAGAACTTGATGTGTATGCACTTTCCGCCTATATGCCGGAAAACCCATATGCAGTTCATGAAAAGAACGCCTGGCTCGACGCTTATCTTCCGGAAATTGATTCCGAACACCGCATCTTCGTTGCGTGCGGCAGCAGCAAGGCCAGAGCCGCAGCAAACCGCTTGAAGACACCGTGCATCGACAACTCTTTTGTGTTGCTTGACGACTACTCGGTGAATCTTCATGAGTGGAAAGCCAATCGTGGCAGCTGCATTAAGCTCCGCAACGGCATCAACGGCAACGGCGGGACCTGGAAAGGTGAATCTGTCACTCGATTCGATGCCGCCGAAAACATCGCAGACCGTATTTGGAGTATCATCAAAAAACAAATGCAATGAGCTAAAGGAGAAATACTATGTTTCCAAATATCAAAATTGTCGAAGCCATCCGCAAAGAATACCCGCTGGAACGCGGGTTCGGCTTGTCAAAATGGATGACATCCAGGCACCACCTCTTGGTACAGAAGGTACGGTTGTTGGTGTCGATGATACCGGCAGCCTCCTGATGCACTGGGACAATGGTTCAAATTTGAACATTGTTTATGGTTCGGATGAGGTTGAGAAAGTCTGACAAGCAGACTTGCTCAAACGTGCGATTCCACTAAAATTGAAATTGTACGATAGATAACAGCCCTATGGCCGAAATGCGTACAATTTACAATTCTGCAAGACAATCAGCAGACTCACCATCTCGGTGGGCCTGCTTTTTGTTTTCAAACAATAAAAGGAGTAATGAAAATGGTAAAGCTCAAAAAACCAGTCCTCTGTGAAGTGGACGAAAATTATTTTGTCAGCGCTGCGGATTTTCGCAGCTATGCGCATTGCATGATGTATCCTGACCCGGTCGGCATCGTCATGAGCGGCAAGCTCAACGACATTGTGACAGGCGCTGTGAACGATGGCAAACTGACCATCAAAGAAGCATTTGACAAACTCGTGAAGCGCAATGCTCACGGTTTTATCGATTATAGCTACAGCGATGGCACAGATGGATACTTACCGGGTCGTGAGCTTCTGGAATTCTGTGATGAAGCAACTGCAGCCAAGTTGATTGAAGCGAGGTGAATCCAGATGCTTTGTAAACGATTCAAAGAAATTTGTGACGAACAAGGCTGGACTGTATCCGACAATGGTTCAGACCCTATTATCCTTTGCAAGCAAAACAGGCAGGGTTTTACTTACAGTTTTCCGGCAAGCCACAAAAACTTTGTTGAGGACGTAACCAAAGCAAAAGCCTTCTTGTCCCGCAATCTGAGCACTTATGCCAAGAGCGTACATGAAATCTTTCACGAAGAGTATTCGTTTGAAGAGTGCATGGCTGCGGGCAAAAGTTTCATCGATTCTTTATCTTCGCTATCTACCGAGCTTAACAAATCTCAAATCACAAAATAAAAAGGAGAAATAATTATGTATTGCATTCAGTATGATGAAATCTGCAAAAAACACAACTTCGAGTTGGAACACGACGCCCATGGTGACGGCGTGAGCCTCAAATACCCAGCTGGTCTTACCCCGAAATACACTCTTCGGCTTTCTCAAAATCATCTTCCTGAGGAAGTATCGGCTATGGCTGAAAAGTACGGCAGCGACCGTTTTGCCGTGTTCATGTACAATGCTGCAGCGGCAGCAGGGAACACCATCGGTCTTGCTGAGACCCTGGAAGAAAACAAAAAGGTTTCCGCAGCTCTCTCTGAATTGGCGGACGACCTGAAACAGGCAGAGCTGGAAGCCAAGACTTGGGTTTGCACCGACCCTGATACATGCCAGTGGCGACGTCAGGTTGGCGGAACCCGATACGAGCTATACGACATTTTCGAAGCTCCAAATGGCACCTATTTTGTCGTACACGGTGAAGTAGACCCAACCGAGCTTGACCCGGATGACTACGACCAGCTGCTGGAGGCATATTCCGGTTTGCTGGACTCTGCCAACTGTGAAAGCGAACGCTGGGCATTGATTGCTGAAGCGCAGTTTGAGACCGAAGAACTCTCGATGGAGCGCGAACGCTTTTCAACTTTTGAAGGAGCCGAAAGGGCAATTTGGAAAAAGGTTGGGGCTGACGTTTCAGATGGGAATTCTGTGACCGAAACCCGCCTTGATGCGATTCGGAAACTCGATAAGTTGCGTCTTGCCGTCTTTCTGAACGATGTTCACAGCGGTGCAAAAGACTTTCCCTCCAACAACATGAGCTGGTGTGACTGGCTCAATAAGCCTGATGATGGTCATTTGTTGGATGTGAAGACTGCTCGATGAAACAAGTATGCGTTAAAGCTGATGATAGCCAAACCATCACTGCTATATATGAATTTCTGCACGACTTGGATAATGAGTATAGCAATTTTAGTAAATGGTACTATAGTACAGTCGTTCCCGGATTGGCAAGTGAAAATCGGATATTTTATACTGTTCTGGACGATGGGAAAATAGTTGCCGTTCTAATACTAAAAGATTCTGATGAAAAGAAAATTTGTACATTAAGAGTAGCTGAACATTACCGATGCCAAGGGATTGCTACAAAATTGCTAAAAATCGCACATCAGGCATTACAATGTACAAATCCACTCATTACCGTTTCATCAATTCATATCAACGAATTTGAATTTCTGCTAAAGAAAAACGGCTTTACCCTTTATAAAAAATACGAAAACTACTACAAGCAAGGAATTGTAGAATATGCTTTTAACGGCTTATTGCCTGAAAAGCAAAACGATTGCCGCTTGTCGCAAAATGTGGTATAATAGTAAAGAGGTGATACCATGAAAATTTACACTCTGATTGGCGGCGTGAATGGCGCAGGAAAATCCAGCTTAACCGGTTCTTTGCGTTCTGAGCGTAACGATTTCGGCATTGTGGTTGACCCCGACAAACTAACCATTCAGTGTGGCGGTGACGAATACGAAGGCGGCAAACTCGCTGTTGAGCGTATCGAGCGTGCCTTAATGGACGGTGTGAATTTCACACAAGAGACGACGCTTTCCGGTGGATATCCCAAGCGGCTTTGCAAACGTGCAAAAGAAGCTGGATATTATATTCGTCTGTACTATGTCGGTCTTGATACCGCCGAAGAAAGTATTCGACGAATTCGAAACCGTGTAGAGCGTGGGGGGCATGATATTCCCACTAAGGATGTCAACGCCCGTTTTTCTCACCGTTTTGAGGATGTCCTCAAAATTTTGCCATACTGCGATGAAGCTAAGTTTTTCGATAATGACAATGGATTTGTACTTGTTGCAGAATATCGCAACGGGCAGCTTCTTCCTATTGGAACATATCGACCAACTTGGCTCAGTCAACTTCTGAATCAAGCCCAATAACATTTTTGCCGTTCATCTTCGGATGAGCGGCATTTTTTATTTGCTATACTGTGCGAATGGCATAGAATAGTAACTGTACGATAGATATCATCTACTTAGGCGCATATGAATGTAATAGCCGGAGCAGAAGCGCACTGTCCGCTCAACAATTAAATTATTTGAATAATCTGTACACCAAATACAATAGTGTACACTGCGGTCATTACCAGCATCGACGAAGCACGAAACTTATTAAATGATGGCATAATACTTGTGAACCAGTATTATACTTTGTTTTGATATAACATAAATTGTTTGGAAGGAGGTATCGTAATGGAAAAAGTTGTTTATAACCCGATTATGGATAAAAACTACATTGGCATTGTCACAGTTTTGGATTACGAGACCTCTGTACGCAAGTGTTTATCAAGTGTTCTGGTCGGTACGCAAAATAGGATGGAGCGAAAAGTTATAGTTGATTTAGCTTTGAAAGTAGGTGTGAATGAGTACAGGTTCGTAGTATATGATATAACCGATGATGGAAAAATTTTATGGAATAGCAGTAAGTATATCACTCCCTGTGAAGATATAGTAAAACTTGCAAATTCTTTTATAAGACAAAAAAGTGATATTCTTTCCAATTCTATGCTGTCCAATGCTGCTCAAACTATATTGTTAAGAAGTTGAGAATCAAGCTTTTGAATATCGCATTTAATACCTCTTCTCATAACAAGAAGGGGTATTTTTTTGCCCATTTTGAATTCATCACTTGACATTGTGGTAAAGAGCTTATGAGCCGGGACGAACTTTCTGTCATGGATGGCTGCAGATATTATCTGCTGGCTCCAAGCGTGGAGCAGCTGCTCGGCGTGTTTGGCAATTCTGAATCTTAATCAAGGCTTTTGCGGTTGCAACGCCTTGCGGAACAAGTACAATAATAGTTGTACGATAGATACCAGCAATCAAAAGGGCATTCCGCCTTTCGTGCAATTCACAATTCTGCTTTAAGGCGGACTTCCCGAATCTGGGAGGCCCGCTTTTTTATGTCAGAAAGGAAGGTTTTTCAATGATAAAAACAGCAATGTACGAAGCCTTTTTTATTTCGCTTGCACCACGGGCGAAAGCTACAGTTTTACCGTCCGCAAAGAATACCCCGCTGGCAACGAAAATAAGCGGCTAAATCCGTTCCGGGATTACGCCGAGGCAGAGTTCAACAAGGAATGCAAGCGGCTGTTCGGCAGTAAGATAGTGTCTTTCTCTGGCCACTCGGATTACACCTGTGACCTGGAATGGCTGGATGCGGAAGAATTCACCGCCACCTACAACGGGGAAAAAGTCGTAGTCGAAGAATGCATGCCGTTCTGAAAACGAACCAAGGAAAAATTGTTATTTCGACCCGGAGGAAGATAAGCGCAATGGCGAGGCGTATTCTCTGACGGGATACTACTATGTCAAAATCTAAAACGGAGGAAAACAAAATGAAAGTAAAAAAAATGATTAAGTCTGACGTTTCCACTTTCAAGGTTGGAGATATTATCAAGGTCAGACTCACCGATGGCGAAAAGGCACTGGCTATGGCAGTGCAGCAGGAAGAGGACGGCATGATTTTCTGCCTGGTTGATTGTCTGGCTAAAGAGTACCCGATGAATGAAACCTGTACCAATGAGGGTGGCTATGAAGCGTCCGACCTACGTAAGAAGCTGAATGGTGAGATTCTGAATCTCTTCCCGGTTGAACTCACTGATATGATGATTCCGTTCGACAACGGTGACCTGCTCCGTCTGCCGACTGAGAAAGAGATTCTCGGAGAGAACTACCACGGTGAGTATGAAAGCCCGTGTGTGAAGCAGTGGAAGCCCATGAAGAAGCGCAGAAACCGTATGGCGTTCGACGGCACTAAGTATGAGAACTTTCAGTGGTACTGGCTGATGAACAAGGTCAGAGAATCCGCTCCTGCCTTCTCCCGTGTCAACGGCGACGGTAGTGCGAGCAGCTACTCCGCTTCTTTCTCTCTTGGCGTTCGCCCCGCTTTCAAACTCAAGAACCATTAACGCTTTTTGCCCACAAACTCTTTTTCTTGACCTTTTGTGCGAACGGCATAGAATAGTATTCGTACGATAGATACTATCCGCATGGACGCTATTTGCGTTCGTACAATTCACAATTCTGCTTTAAGGCGGACTTCCCGATTTTGGGAGGTCCGCCTTTTTGCGTTCACAAAGCCCGCGCCAAGGAAACCCACTGCGTGAGCGGTGGGAGTGCGTCACAATCTAAAACGGAGGAAAACCAAATGAAAGTAAAAGGAATAATTGAGTCTGACGTTGATACTTTTAAGGTCGGAGACGTCATCGAGGTCAAACTTGCAGATGGTGTAAAGGTACAGGCTATGGCAGTGCAGCAAGAGGAGGACGGCATGATTTTCTGTCTGACCGATTGCCTGCCTGGCGAGCACCCGATGAACAGCGCCAGTACCAATGAAGGAGGTTACGAAGAGAGTGACCTTCGTAAAAAGCTGAATGGTGAGATTCTGTATCTCTTCCCGGCAGAACTCAAGGCTATGATGGCCCCGTTTAACAACGGCGACCTGCTCCGTCTGCCGACCGAGAAAGAGATTTTCGGAAAGAACTACTACGGTGAGTGCGAAAGCCTGTGTGTGAAACAGTGGGAGCCCATGAAGAAGCGCAGAAACCGTATGGCGTTCGACGGCACTAAGTATGAGAAATTTCAGTGGTACTGGTTGGCGAACAAGGTTGAAGATTCCGTTTCCCGCTTCGCCAGTGTCGACGCCGGCGGTAATGCGGACTACTACAACGTTACCAATTCTATTGGTATTCGCCCCACTTTCAAAATCAAGAACCATTAACGCTTTTTGCACAAACTCTTTTTCTTGACCTTTTGTACGAACGGCATAAAATAGTATTCGTACGATAGATACTATCCACAGGGACGCTATTTGCGTTCGTACAATTCATAATCTGCAAACATTCAGGCAGACTCATCTCCGGGTGAGCCTGCTTTTTGTTTGTAAAAGAAAGGAACCAAACATCATGAGCTATGGTTTTGACATGGGCTTTGCGCAGGCGAACAGTTTGCAGGAAGCCATGACGATTGCGCTGGAATACACGCAATCGCAAATGACCGAAAAGAATATCAGGAAAACCATCAGGGATAATCGGTATTATATTCCCTCGATTCGTACCGGATACATTGCGGATGAGGAGAGCAAAAACCGCAGAGCCGATGTGCTTGCGGATACCGCTGACCGGTATTGGCTTGAGGCATTGTTTACCTTCCGTTTTCTGTATTGGGAAGAGCACAAGCTGCTCGGTATCATCATGATGCCGCCAGAAAGCGCAAGCGAGAAATGGCCGCTGAGTGTATATTTCCAGAACTCCTGCGACCAGGATTATCCGTTTTTCGAATGGAAGGAAGGCAATATCCCGTTCTTTGCGAACGCCGCCGCAAAAGCCGAAAACTATACGGCGGAAGAAATCCGCGCAAAGTTCGACTACGAAATCGAAGATGAAAACCTCGAATATTATCGGCGCAATACTTGCTACAATGATATTTTTAAGGCACTCGCCCTCGAATCGTGGCTGTACAATCATTGCACGGATGTGCCGTTCGTAACTTTTGCTTTGCAGGGAATTCAGAACGAAGCCGAGCGATACCGGTATCTGCAATGGCTGAAAGCCGAAATCCAATAGCTGGTACTTGCCCCAGTGTGCGAACCGCATAAAACAGTGACTGTACGATAGATACTATCTAAAGCACAATTCGTGTTCGTACAATTCACAATCTGCAAACAAGCGGACTTCCCAAATTCCGGGAGGCCCGCTTGTTGTTTTACGACGAAAGGAGTTTTTATGAGCAGCCAAAAGGCACCGGTTTCGCCGGTCATAGAGTTCATCAAGGTGTTTAACGAGATGAGCGCCCGATATGGGCGCAGCGAACTCTGGTACGACTACATCGATATGCACGCCATTGCACTTGCGAACACCTGTGATTTGCGGTGCAGGGATGCAAGAGAGGAACAGTACCATGCCATCGTCCAGAAATACGACGAGAATACGGTACAGCAGTTTGCGGTGCTTACCGCCATCACAATGACCGCGCTCTTGGAAAACCCTGAGCAGGATTTTCTTGGCACCGTTTACCATAATCTCGGATTAAGCAAAAGCCAAGCAGGGCAGTTTTTCACGCCATACAATGTCGGACAGATGATGGCACGCATAAACATGCCGGATTCTCTTGTTCTGGACAAGTCCCGTATCCTGCGGGTGAACGACCCGTGCTGTGGTGCCGGATGCCTGCTTCTGGCGGGGTACAATGCAATGCGCGAGCAGTTGGAATCCACTGACCCGGACTGGGACAAGTATGTTTTGTTTGTAGCGCAAGACATTGACCCTCTGGTCTGCAAGATGTGCTACATCCAGATGTGCTGTATTGGCGTTCCGGGAGTTGTCGTAGCAGGCAACTCTCTGTTCCCGGACGCAGAACGGGAACCGACAGATTTTTGGTTCACGCATAAGTATTTTGCTTTGGACGAGAAAGCTCTCGAAAATACGGGTATCTGACAAATTGTGTGGAATCCACATGAATCGGCAGATGTGAACAAAAATTCACAAATGGAAAAGGCTGCGACGACTGCTACCGCAAATACTGGCTCACGGAGGTAACCGACAATGGAAACGATTGATATCAAACTCAAGCTATGCCCGTTCTGTGGTTCTACAGCCGGGTTATATGTAAGCCATGACGGTAGGTATGTAGTGCAGTGCAACTACTGCAGCATCGGGACTATCCACATGAAAAGCAAGCAGAAAGCGATTGAGTTATAGAATCACAGAACGGAGGTAATAGATAATGACTAACATCACAACTTTGCGTCCCGGCGAGCATTTCATGTTCAAAGGCTTCGAGTGGGTCTGCCTTGACCCGAACCACCCTGACGGCGGCCTGTTGGCAATTATGGCAACGCCGTGGGCAAAAGACGTACAGTTCTGCCCAAGTGATAAATTTGCCGATGAGAAAGGCAACTGGAATAACTACCGCACCAGTAATGTGCGGGGAATTTTATCTGATATGGCGAACGCTGTTTTTGAGGAAAAAAGTCTACTGCCGCATACCGTTGACCTTGTTGCAGACAACGGAGACAGAGCTTATGGCACTGTACATGACTTTGCTTTTATCTTGACTTGTGACGAATACAGAAAGTACCGTGAGTTCATCCCGCACTACGACAGCTGGATTTTGACCTCCACACCTTTGTATTGCGGTGATAAGGATTCGGAAGCGGGCGCTGCGTACCACGCTCGATTTGTGAACATGGATGGTCAGCTGAACCAATTCAGTACGAACGACAGCATTGCTGTAGTTCCGGCTTGTATTCTCAATCCAAAATCGCTCAATCTGCACAAGAGTATGGCGTATGTAGAGGAGGTATAGAGAACCGTCGTTCAAGACGTAACCGTAAGACTCGTTACCGCCCGCCAAGATTTGATAACCGCGTTCACAGCAAGCATAAAGGATGGCTCGCTCCTTCAGTAGAAGTAAAGATTCAAGAGCACATTACCGTTATCAAGCGTGTGTGCCGTATCCTGCCTGTTACGCTCGTCAGAGTGGAAACAGCAGAGTTTGATACACAACGTTTGAAAGCAATGCTGGAAGGCAAGCCTCTGCCGGTAGGCACAGACTATCAGCTTGGTGAAATGTACGATGAGTACAATGTACGCCAGTATGTTCTGAAACGCGATAACTATACGTGTCAGTGCTG
>OGWX01000494.1_pt1 | contig 28699 bp, 25 predicted proteins | sample 1576151 | NCBI WGS metagenome assembly OGWX01 (sample SAMEA3541591, study PRJEB24748) | human gut metagenome | biome: human gut; feature: human-associated habitat; material: faeces | place: China | collected 2012
CGCCGGTCATGGCAACATCACCGCGCACCGGGATGCCGGACAGGCAGGACACCAGCGCCGTGGTCAGGGTGACACCGGCAGAAGGGCCATCCTTGGGCACTGCGCCCTCCGGGGCGTGGATGTGCAGGTCGCACTTCTTGAGCTTTTCCGGGTCGATGCCGTACTCGGCGGCGTGCACGCGCACCCACGTAACGGCCAGCTGAGCGCTCTCCTTCATCACGTCGCCCAGCGAACCGGTGACGGTGATCTTGCCGCTGCCGTTGTCCATCACCTGCACCTCGATGGGCAGGGTCTCGCCGCCCACGCTGGTCCATGCCAGACCGTTGGCGATGCCCACCGCGTTGGTGCGGTTGAGGAAGTCGGGCTTGACGAAGCGGGGGCCAAGCAGCTGTTCCAGCATGGTGCCGGTAACGGAGACGCTTTCCACCTCGCCTGCGGCGATCTTGCGGGCGCACTTGCGCAGCACGCTGGTGATGGTGCGTTCCAGATTGCGCACACCGGCCTCGCGGGTGTAGCCGTCAATGATGCCATACAGCGCGCTCTGGCTCAGCGTGACCTTGCCGGTCAGGCCGCAGGCCTTGAGCTGCTTGGGCAGCAGGTGCTTGCGGGCAATGTTGTATTTTTCCACGCGGGTGTAGCTGGGCAGCTCGATCACGTCCATACGGTCACGCAGGGGGCCGGGGATGCTGCCCAGATCGTTGGCGGTGGTGATAAAGAGCACATGGCTCAAATCGAACGGGATATCGATGAAATGATCGTTGAAGGTGCTGTTCTGCTCCGGGTCCAGCGCTTCCAGCAGGGCTGCGGCCGGGTCGCCGCGGAAGTCGCCTGCCAGCTTGTCGATCTCGTCCAGCAGCATGAGGGGGTTCGCGCTCTTGGCAGAGATCATGGCAGTGATGATCTTGCCGGGCATCGCGCCGATGTAGGTGCGGCGGTGGCCGCGGATCTCGGCTTCATCCCGCACGCCGCCAAGGCTGATGCGCACATACTTGCGGCCCAGACTTTCGGCGATGGAGCGTGCAATACTGGTCTTGCCCACGCCCGGAGGGCCTACAAGGCAGATGATCTGTGCCTTCACGTCCGGTGCCAGCTTGCGCACGGCCAGCGTTTCCAGAATGCGGTCCTTCACCTTTTTCAGGCCGTAGTGGTCGCGGTCCAGGATCTGCTGTGCGCGGCTGATATCAAGGTCGTCCACCGTAAAGGTGTTCCACGGCAGGTCAAGGCAGGTGTCCAGATAGGTGCGGATGACCGTTGCCTCCTGATTGGAGCCCTGCATCTTGGCAAGGCGGTCCACTTCCTTGAGCAGCTTCTTCTCGCTGTCCTCGGCAAGGTGCAGCCCGGTGATCCTGCGGCGGTACTCGTCGGCCTCGGCGTGGGTGTCGTCGCCCTCGCCCAGCTCGTCGCTGATGATGTGCAGCTGTTCGTGCAGGTAGTAATCGCGCTGGTTCTTGTCCATGGACTCGTTGACCTTTTCCGCGATCTCCTTTTCAATTTTCATCACCTGACACTCACGGCGCAGCATCTCGATGAGCTTTTTCAGCCGTCCGTTCAGGGTGCCCTCGTCCATCACAGCCTGCTTGTCCTCGTAGCGGAACAGCAGGTTTGCAGGCATGTACTCGCTGAGGAAGGCGGGGTCGTCGCTGGAAACGATGGCAAACACCACGTCCTTGCCAAGGCGCGGGTTCATGCCAAGGTACTCGTCAAACCCGGCCTTGAGGGCGCGCAGCAGCGCTTCGGTCTCCACGGCATCGTCGGCCTTGCCTGCGCGCACCGGGGCCGGGCGCACCTCCGAAAGCAGAAAATCGCCGCTGGCATCCAGTGCACTGAGCTTTGCGCGGTACTTGCCCTCCACCAGGACCTTTACAAGGTCCCCGGAGACGCGCAGCACCTGCTTGACCTCGGCCACCACGCCGTAGCTGAACAGGTCTGCCTGCTGCGGCTCGGTGGTGTCCATGGACTTCTGTGCCACCAGAAACACGTTGGAATTATTTGCCATTGCCCACTCCACGGCGGCAATGCTCTTTTCGCGGCCCACCTCAAAGTGGACGAGATTGTTGGGGAACACCACCAGCCCGCGCAGGGCGATGGTGGGCAGATGCAGCTTTTTGCGCTCCACCTTGATGGTAACTTTTTCACTCATAGTGCAAACACCTCCCGGCTGCCGCGCACTTTCCCTCGGCGGCAGCGCTGTATGCAAGAGATTTTATCTTTAAAATAGCAGGTTGTTTCCTTATTATACTGATTTCCGGCCAAAATGCAACTGTGATGCATGGACGGTTGGTTATTCTCCCCGCTTTTCCTGCGTGGAGAAGCCCATTTTGCCAAGAGCGGGCAGCAGGGCCTTGAGGGTGATGGAGGTCAGTGCGCCCATCACAAGGCCCAGCACCAGCATGACCGGCGCATAGTAGAACGAGAGCGACGACGAGATGATCACGCCTGCACCCAGCAGCTGGCCGATGTTGTGGGCCAGTGCGCCGCATACGGACAGGATGAACCAGGTGGGCCGCACCGGCAGCAGGTAGTACAGCACCCACATCACCAGCAGGGACAAAAGGCCGCCGCACAGCGAGAGAAAGCCCGCCGTGAAGCCGGACACCAGAAACACGAACAGCGCCTTGAGCACGTCCAGCACCAGCGCCTGCCTTGGCCCCATGAAAAACAGCGCGTACATCACCACGATGTTGGCAAGGCCCAGCTTCATGCCCGGCAAAAGGCCCGGGATGGTGAGCGTGCCCTCAATGAACGAAAGTGCCATGGCCAGCGCAAACAGCAGGCCGGAAAGGGCGATGCGGCGCGTTTTTTCGTAACTGCGTCTGTTTTGGGGCATGCTGCACTCTCCTTTACTCTTCGGTCTGCTGGCTCTGCTCGTAGCTTTCCTGCTCTTCCATGGCAGCTTCCCACGCGGCAAACAGCTCTTCCTGATGGAAGCGCAGGTCGCTCAGCTCGTCGCTCTTCTGGCGCAGCAGGTCGGGGTCGTTGTACACCTCCGGGGAGTTGATCTCGTTGTCCAGCTCCACTTCGCGTGCACCGCAGGCTTCCATCTCGTCCTCGCAGGCCTTGATCTTGGCGCGCAGCTCGGCGCGGCGGCGGCGCTGTTCCTTGCCGTAGCCGGTCTTGGCCGGTTCGGCGGCCTTCTGCACGGCAGGTGCCGGGGCGCTGCGGCCCATCAGGGCATCGTAGCTGGGGTAGAGGGTGGCCTTGCCGTCCTCAAGGTAGAGGATGGGGCAGGCCAGACTGTTCATCAGGTGGCGGTCATGGGTGACCAGCAGCAGCGTGCCGGTGTAGGCCATGAGGGCCTCGGTAAGGTTCTCGCGGGTGTAGATGTCCAGATGGTTGGTGGGTTCGTCCAGAAACAGCAGGTTGGGCCGTTCCAGCACGATCTCCGCAAAGCGCAGGCGGGCCAGCTCGCCACCGGAAAGCGCCTCGCAGGGCTTGAACACCGTCTCGCCCCGGAAGCCCAGCTTTGCCAGATGGCTGCGCACCTCCAGCTCGGTCATGCGGGGGTACTTGTTCCAGATCACATCGATGACCCGGCCCTGCCCCAGACGGTTCTGCTGCTGGGCAAAGATGCTGGGCCGTGCGCCGGTGCCCAGCCGCACCATGCCGCCGGAGGGGCGGCGCTTGCCGTCCAGCACCTGCATCAGGGTGGACTTGCCCGCGCCGTTGGGGCCTGCGATCACCAGCCGCTGGCCGCGGCACACCGTGTAGGTAAAGGGTTCCAGCAGGGTGCGCTCCCCTATTTTGATGGTCAGGTTCTTGAGCAGCACCAGCTCGTTCCACGGTTCTACGTCATATTCAAACCGGAACTTGAGCTGGTTGGTCTCGTCCTTGGGCGCTTCGGTGATCTCCAGCTTTTCCAGCTGCTTGCGGCGGCTCTGGGCCATTTTGGTGGTGGAAGCGCGCACAAGGTTGCGGTCCACGTAGTCCTGCAGCTTTTCGGCCAGCGCCACATCTGCATCGTGCTGCTTTTGGCGCAGGGCATCGGCGGCTTCCTTCTGGGGCAGGTAGGCCGAGAAGTTGCCCTTGTAGGTGGTCATGGTCTGGAAGGAGACCTCCCAGATCTTCGTACACACGTTATCGAGGAAGTAGCGGTCGTGGCTGACCACCAGCACCGCACCGGAATAGCTTTTGAGGTAGTTTTCCAGCCATTCCATGGTGGCAAAGTCCAGGTGGTTGGTGGGCTCGTCCAGAATGAGCACGTCCGGCTTTTCCAGCAGCAGCTTTGCCAGCCGCAGCCTCGTCAGCTCGCCGCCGGAGAGCACCGCAATGTTCTTCTGCCATGTATCCTGCGCAAAGCCCATGCCGGACAGCACCTTTTTGATGTTCACATCCATGTTGTAGCCGTCGGCGGCATCCACGATGTTCTGCAGCTGGTCGTGCCGGGCCAGCAGCTCCGTGTCGTCCGGCTGCGCGGCCATTTTGCGTTCCAGCACCTGCATCTGGGCCATGGCATCCAGCACAGGGGCAAAGGTGGAGCGCATCTCGCCGTAAAGATCCAGCGTGGCATCCAGCTTTGCGTTCTGTTCCAGATAGCCCAGCGTCACGCCGTGGGTCACGCTGAACTCACCTTCGTAGTCCTGGTACTCGCCGGTCAAAATCTTGAGCAGGGTGGTCTTGCCCGCGCCGTTCTGGCCCACGATGCCGATGCGGTCCTCCCGCTCGACACTGGCGGTCACATCGTGCAGCACGATCTTTTCGCCAAAGCTCTTGCCTAGTTTTTCCAAATGTATCAGCATAGTTTTATGATCCCGTTCTCCATCCGCTTATTGGCTCAGCACTGGTGGCGGCGGTTCTTCAGGCCCACATTGGCCAGCTCTTCCTGCTCCATCACCAGCGGGTACAGCTCTTTCAGGTCTGCGATCTCGTAGGTGGGCACCACCTTGCCGGGGTTCTCGGCGTGGCTGGGGTTATACCAGCAGGTGTCAAGGCCCGCATTCACGCCGCCCTGAATGTCGCTGCTCAGGCCGTCGCCCACCACCAGCACATGCTCGCGGTTCTCCACGCCAAGGGCGCGCAGGGCCGCATCAAAAATTCTGCGGTTCGGCTTTTCGCTGTCCATCTTCTCGGAGACGAACACGTCCTCCATAAAGTTCAGCACACCGCTCTCGGCCAGACGGCGGATCTGCACCTTCTGGAAGCCGTTGGTCACAACGGCCAGCGTTGCCACCTCGGAAAGCTCCCGCAGCACATCCAGCACTTCCGGCCCCATCAGGTCCGGGTGGGTGGAGAGCTGTTCCAGATAGAAGCGGTTCATCTCCACGCCGTCACCGGCGGCATCAATGGCCTTGAGGAAGCGGGTGAACCGCTCTGCCATGAGCTTTTCCCGCTTGATCTGGCCTTTTTCCAGCTGACGCCACAGCTCCTCGTTGATGGTGCGGTAGGTCTGCACCGTTTCTGCGTCCGGCTCAATGCCGTAGTTCACCAGCGTTTCGGCCAGTGCCTTGCTTTCGGCTGCGTCAAAGTTCAGCAGGGTGTTGTCTGCATCGAACAGCACGCAATAATATTTTGCCATAAACCTTCCCTCTTTTCCTTCTGCCATGGCCTCAGCTGCCATGCGCTCAACAACAGGCAGAAGCCAGCCCTGCCGTAAACAGAGCTGGCTTCACATCATTCTGTTACAATTTCGTACGATGGTACGTCCGTCTGCTCCGGGTCGTTGTCCGGGCAGGTGGTTTTGACATCACAGGGGGTGGCAGCACACTTTGCCATTTCCTCTTCCAGCGCGCCGTTGTCCACGTTCTCCCAGTCGGTGCCGTAATCATCCACGCTGCCGTCGGTCACGTTCTCTTCCCCGGGCAGCGCCGGGATGCGGGGTTCCTCGTAATACATGCAAACGCCTCCCTTCCTGCCAGCCTATGCGGCACAGCAGGCCGGGGTGACAGCCTCAGGACGCGGAGTCCGTGGATGCGGACTGCTCGTTGGCGGCTTCCTTGCTGGCATTGGATTCCGAAGCCGCATGGGAGCTGCCGGAGCTTGCAGAGCTGCTCTCGCTGCTGGAGCTGCTATGGGAAGCCGAGCTGCTCTCACCAGAGTCCGCGTGGGAAGAGCTGGTGCTGTGGGAAGAGCTGGCTGTTCCGTTGGAAGCAGAAGCCGAGCCTGCCGGGGAAGCCGTGCTCTCACTGCTGGAAGAGCTGTGAGACGAGCTGTCGGAAGAGCTGTGAGACGAGCTGCCGGAGGTGGATGTAGCCCCGGAGGATGCCCCGGAGGTGGTGCCGGACGATGCACCGGAAGAGCTGGTGCTGCCGGAAGAACTGCTGCCCGACGTGCTGCCAGAGCTGCCGGAGCTGTGAGACGAGCTGCCGGAGCTTACGCCGCTGACCGTCACATTCACGGTGTTGCTGGTAACGGTGCAGCCGTTGTAGCTTGCCACTGCGTACACCTTAAAGGTCGCATTGAGCATGGAGGGGTCGATCTCCACCTTGACGGTGGTCTTGCCCGCCGCCTGCGGCACTTCCGCACCGTTGGCGTACCAGCGGATGCTGTCGGCAGTGAGGTGCTTGCCGCCCAGCTTTGCGGTAAAGGTGTAGGAATCGCCCAGCACGGCCTTGCCGGTGCTGCTGATATGCACGGAAGCCGCTGCAAACACGGCGGTCACGTCCACGTTCTGCTTGAAGTTCGTATCGGTGCGGGTCTTCTGAGTCACGCCGTCGCTCCACTTGACGAACACATAGCCGTCCTGCGGCACAGCCGTCACGCTGATGGACTGGGCGGCGCTGGTCACTTCATAGGAGAGGGATGTCTTGCCGCTGTCGCTGCCGCTGGAAAGGGTGCCGCCGGTCTTGTCCACCCGGTAGCTGGCCTGATACAGCACACCCTGCTCTTCGGAAGAGCCTGCAGCCTCCGAGCTGCTGGGTGCTGTCACCGCAGAGCTGGGGTTCGGGGTATACTCGGCGCGGGTGGGGATGTTGGCGGTGTCCGGGCGGCGGTCGTCGGTCTGGTAAGCGTGGGTGCGCAGATAGCTCAGCATGGCCTTCAGGCCCACGGGCTTCAGGTGGATATCGCCGGTCTGGTAGTAATCCTCGCGGCCATAGCCGTTGGCATCCTTCAGCGCTTCGGCACTGTTGAGGAACTTCAGGCCCATCTGCTCACACATGGACAGCAGGGCCATGTTGAAGTCGTCGATCTTGGTCTGGTCCATGTGGGGGTAGTTTGCGTGGTTTGCAGGCACCGGCGGCACCGTGTTCACGATGATGTCGGTGTAGGGGTAGCTTTCCTGAATGGCCTGCACCAGCGCGGTGTAGTTCTTGATGAACTCGTCCACGCTCATGCCGGTATCGTTGGTGCCCAGCATGATGACCACGCGGCGGGGCTTCATTTTGGCCACGGCCTGCGCGATGGTGTAGGTGCTGCTGTCCTTTTTAAAGGTAACGATGCCCTCGTTCAGGGCGGCATGGGTGCCAATGCCCTCCTTGGCGCAGAACTGCTGCAGGCTGATCAGGCCGTTGGCGTACAGGCGCACCGTGTTGGAATCGCCGAGGAACAGCGTTTCCTTCTGGTAGCTCTCGCCCGCGTCGGCGGTCTCCGGCAGCAGGGCGGCAGAGGTCTCGCTGATCTGGTAGTGATCCGAGATATCCTCTTCGCCCGGCACCAGCACCTCGCTGGAGGGCTGTTCCCCCGGGGCTGCAGGGGTCTTGCCGCGCTTGAGCAGCGTCATGGTAATGGCAATGGTCAGAATGGCTGCCAGCGCGCACACACTGCACACCAGCACAGCCTGCTTCTGCATAGGAGTAAGCGATTGCTTTTCCGGTCGTGTATTTCTCATATCTCTCACCATTCATTTCGTTTCCGGCACAGGGCCTTCCGGTCATGCCTGTCCGTTCAGGATCTGGTCTGCAAGGTTGGCGCAGCTTTCGGCCAGCAGCACCGGGTGGAAGGGTTCCAGCTCTTCCCTGCTGCCGTAGCCGTACAGCGCACCGGCGGCATCCAGCCCGCAGTCCGCAGCGCCGCGCATGTCGTCGTTGCGGTCGCCCACCATCAGCACCCGCCTGCCCTGCATCATGGGCTGGGCCAGCACATGGCGCACCACGTCGGTCTTGGTGTCGCGGCTCTCGTCCATGGACGCGCCGCCGATAAAATCAAAATAGCCTGCAAGGCCCTTTTCTTCCAGAATGGGCGTAACGACCTGCGTGGGCTTGGAGGTAGCGGTGCACAGCACAAGGCCCGCATCCTTCAGGCGCTGCAGCATCTCTGCTGCACCGGGGTAGGCGGCGCACTCGTGGCTGCCCTTGACGGCGTAGCTGTCGCGGTACAGGTCGGTGGCCTTTTCAATGAGGGCCGGGTCGGTAAAGTGCTCACCAAAGCTCTTGCGCAGCGGCGGGCCAAGGTAGCGGCGCAGGTTCACATTTGTGGTGTCCACGCCCATCTTGGCAAAGACTTCTTTTAATGTATTTATGATACCGGGAGCGGAATCGATCAGGGTCCCGTCCACATCAAACAGGATCGCATCGTAGTTCAGCAATTTGTAAATTTCCTCACTTTCATGGTGATACATTGTATAGTATAGCACAGAATCCCGTTATCAGCAATTCCAACAAATGGTTTTTACAAAAATTATGCATTCAAGCAGAGAAAAGGCCCGCCCGGTATCCGGACAGGCCTTTCAGCATCTTCTTACTTCGCTGCGGCATCCACAGGCGGATAGTACAGGTTGTTGGAGACGAACTCCAGCTTATCCTTGAGCACCAGCTCCAGGTTTGCCACGGCGTGCACCATGTTGGTGGCCGAATCGTTTACTTCCAGCAGCTTGCACAGGTCCAGACCGTCCAGTTTCATGGCGGCGTCCATCTTCCGGCTCTCGGCGCACAGGATGTGGCTCAGGGCATTTTCCTGCAGAGCGATGCTCTCCACAAGGTCAACGACCGCCTGTTCCAGCGTCACCTTGGGCAGGCAGGGGCAGGGGCAGCGGGTGGTATCGATACAGTTCTCAGCAGACATGATAAAACCTTCCTTTCGTTCATCCGGTCAGGGGCGGTGTACGCCCCATTCTATGTCTGCCGGGTACACCGGTGTTACTCCTGCTTTTTAGGGTTCTGGGTGCCGCGCACCTTTTCAATGGTCTCGCGGTAGCCGCCGGAGCCGTACTGGATGCAGCGGTTGATGCGGCTGATGGTGGCCGTGCTGATCTCCACCGCCTTCACGATCTGATCGTAGGTTCTGCCGTCCAGCAGCATCTTTGCCGCTTCCAGCCGCTGCGCCATATCCGAGATCTCCTTTACAGTGCACAGGTCTTCAAAGAAGTTGTAGCACTCCTCCCGCGTTTCCAGACTGAGGATGGCATCAAACAGTGCATCGGTGGTCTGGTTTCTTCTGGAATTTTTATCTGCCATGAATGTTCTCCTTGCCGCCGCAGCGGACTGTCCGGTTTTGGGAGCGTTCCCTCTTTTAAATGTTCCGGAAATGTTCAGGTTCTTTCTTGCATCACCACTTTAGCACATCAAAGTGTGAAAGTCAAGCCCTTGGCGTGAACTCTTTTCATTCGTTGACGTGTATAGTTTTCTTCGTTTCACGCATGAACAAAAATCACCTAAAAATTATTGCAGAACGCTTTTCTGAATTAGTGTATCCTCCGAACTTGTTCCAAAGATATTGACAATTTGTGAATTCCGCACTAAAATACGGACAATCATTCGGCAAATGCGATGAACAGGACATGATTCTTTGCAGCACCCTCTCCCAGAGAGCCGCCCATCTGATGCAAGGGCAGCAGTCAGGAGCAAAGCGTTCTCCCCTGCGAGCAGCCTGTGTGAACAAAGGCGCTGACCCCGCCTTCCAGTAATGCATGGCCGTTTTGCCCACGTTACGGGGCTGCGTATGTATGTACGCTGGGAGTGGCTGCCCTGTGCAGCAAACGAAGTGGTATCGCGGAGTATTCCATACACGATGTGCAGTGTATGTGAAGGCCTTCGTCTTCGATGGTTCGTCCCAAATGGAACGAACCCGGGAAGACGGGGCCTTTTTTACACCCTGCCGCCCCCATGCCGCTGACATTTGCCGGATGCCAAGAAAGGAAAGAGGTAAAAACAATGAATACGCTGGTCATCGTATTGATCGCAGCCGTGTGTCTGTTTGGCGCTTATATGCTTTACGGCCGCTGGCTGGCAAACAAGTGGGGCATCGACCCCTCTGCCAAGACCCCGGCAGTTGTCCATGAGGACGGCCGGGACTACGTTCCCACCGACGGCTGGACCGTGTTTGCACACCAGTTCAGCTCCATTGCCGGTGCAGGCCCTGTTACCGGTGCGATCCAGGCCGCTGCTTTCGGCTGGCTGCCGGTGCTGCTGTGGGTGCTGCTGGGCGGCATCTTCTTCGGTGCTGTCACCGACTTCGGCGCTCTGTATGCTTCCGTTAAGAACGATGGCAAGAGCATGGGCATGCTGATCGAAAAGTACATCGGCAAGACCGGCCGCAAGCTGTTCCTGCTGTTCTGCTGGCTGTTCTGCGGCATCGTGATCGCCGCCTTTGCCGACATGGTGGCCGGCACCTTCAATGCCTACGGTGCTGACGGTGCTTTGGTGGAGGCTGCCCAGACCAACGGTGCTGCCGGCATGGTCTCCATCATGTTCATGGTGTTCGCCGTGATCTTTGGCCTGCTGCAGAAGAACCTGCACTTCACCGGCTGGAAAGAGAATGTGATCAGCATCGTATTCATCGTGCTGTCCTTTGTGGTGGGTGCAAACTTCCCCATCATTCTGGGCAAGGCTGCATGGAGCTACATCACCTTTGTGTACATCTTCTTTGCCGCTGTCCTGCCCATGTGGCTGCTGAAGCAGCCCCGTGACCACATGACCACCTTTATGTTCGTGGCCATGATCGTGGGCGCTGTTCTGGGCCTGATCGTCAACCATCCCGTCATGAACCTGCCGGTGTTCACCGGCTTTACCAACGCCAAGCTGGGCACCATGTTCCCCATCCTGTTCGTTACCGTTGCCTGCGGCGCTGTTTCCGGTTTCCACAGTCTGGTGTCTTCCGGCACTTCCTCCAAGACCGTTACCAATGAGAAGGATATGCTGAAGGTCGGCTATGGTGCCATGGTGCTGGAAAGCCTGCTGGCTGTCATTGCCCTGTGTGTTGCCGGTGCTTCTGCTGCTGCAGACGGCACCCCCGCAGACGGCACTCCGTTCCAGATCTTCAGCCGCGGCGTTGCCAGCTTCTTCGTGGGCTTCGGCCTGGACCAGCACTTTGCCTCTGTGTTTATGACCATGTGCGTTTCCGCACTGGCCCTGACCAGTCTGGATGCTGTGGCCCGTATCGGCCGCATGAGCTTCCAGGAGCTGTTCAGCGTGGACGACATGGAGCATGCTGAGGGCTGGCGCAAGCTGCTGTGCAACGTGTACTTCTCCACCTTCCTGACTCTGGCTTTCGGCTTCCTGCTGACCAAGATCGGCTACGCCAACATCTGGCCCCTGTTCGGTTCTGCAAACCAGCTGCTGAGTGCTCTGGTTCTGGCCACCCTGTGCGTGTTCCTGAAGGTCACCGGCCGCAGCAACAAGATGATCTTCCCTCCGCTGATCATCATGCTGTGCGTCACTTTCACCGCTCTGGTGCAGCGCCTGATCGCCATGGTCAAGGCCATCAGCAATGCCGCTGCTGTCACCATCCCCGCTGGCGAGACCACTTGGGGTGCCGTGTTCATTGCAAACGGCCTGCAGCTGATCCTGGCCGTGCTGCTGATCGTTCTGGGCCTGAACATCGTGTTCCACTCCTTCAAGGCCTATAAGAATGCTGAGCACAACAGCGAAGCAAAGGTCTGAGTTTCAGATCCTGCTGAACTGAATCTGTAAATGCAAACTGCCGCTGACGGCGTAAAAACCGTCAGCGGCAGTTTTTGTTGCTGTAAGCTTCTATGATTTGAAATGGCCTCCGCGTGCGCTCTGGCCATAAGCAGAGGAAAATTTATTTGATATTGTGGTTTGGAAACGACTGCGGTCGTTTCCAAACCATTTTTCACAGAAAGAGTCCCAAAGATAAAATGCATAGTCACCACAAAAAATGCAGTGTACGGTCACGACCTTTCCCGTGAAAAAGCAAACCAGCAAAGCCCGCAGGCTTTGCTGGTTTGCAAATATAAAAATAATACTTCCGCTGGAAATGGCCAGAGCGAAGCGGAGGCCATTCTAAATCCTCTGCCCAGTTGCAAAGTACAAGAATCAAAGGTTTGCTTCTTCCCACGTTTGAAGGACCGCCATCTGCACTGGGGTGTGGAACCAGTGTTCCCCGCCCTCCATGATCGTCAGATGCGCCCCGCTTTCCTGACGGAAGCGCTCGATCATGGTGCGGCTGGTCAGGGCATCCCTGTCACCATACAGCACCTGCGTGCGGCCATGCCAGTGCAGCGGATGTTCCCGCACCCAGCACAGATACGGCCATGAGAGGGTCTCCCCAAGATCCGTGGGGATCTCCCCTGCCCGCTGCAGCTGTTCCTCGGTCACATGGGCATATTGCATCATATTCGTGATGAGAGCTTCCATATCCACCACCGGAGAGACCAGCAGGGCTTGTTCCGGCGCGTCTCCCTGCAGCGCCTGCATGGCAAGCCACGCGCCGATGCTCACACCATACAGCCGGATATGCGCCCACACCGGCTTCATGCGGGCGTATACGGCTTCTATCTCCGGCACAGCCACCCACGGCAGAAGCCGCTCAGGGCTGTTTTTCCGTGCGCCATGCTCGGGCAGGTCGATAGCCAGCACCTGCCAGCCCGCTTCACAGGCTGTAGCGGCAAAACGTTCTGCCTCTTCCTTGCAGCCGTTCTTGCCATGGAGATAGAGATAGACCCTGCGGCTCCGGCTGCCGTACAGAATGGCAGGGATGCCCGCAAGAGTCATGGTTTGTTTTTTCATAAGGGATTCTCCTTATCCGATCATGCTCTCCATTCGGAGAGACGTTTTGTTTACACTGCGCATTGCTTTTCGTCCTCCCTTCTTTCCGTTTTCTCTATGATAGCACATCCGCCCGCCAAACACAAACAAAAAGGAGCCGCAGTGCCCTGTTACGGGTACTGCAGCTCCCAATTCAACTTTGGAAGTTAAATTACTTCACCATGCTTGCAACTTCAGCAGCGAAGTCGTCAGCACGCTTCTCCAGGCCTTCGCCCTTCTGGAAGCGGGTGAACTTGACGATCTTGATGTCGCCGCCCAGATCCTTAGCGACCTTAGCGGTGTACTGAGCAACAGTCAGGTCGCTGTCCTTGACGAACTCCTGATCGACCAGGCAGTTCTCCTTGAAGAACTTCTTGATCTTGCCCTCGATCATCTTCTGCTTCACAGCCTCGGGCTTGTTAGCGGTCTTGGGATCGCCAGCCATCTGAGCCAGCATGATCTCCTTCTCCTTGGCCACGACCTCAGCGGGGACAGAAGCCTCATCGACATAGCCGGGGTTAGCAGCTGCAACCTGCATAGCGATGTCCTTGCCGTAGGTAACGAACTCGTCCTTAGCCTCGATGCCGTTGGTGGTCTCGAAGTTGACCAGAATGCCGTGGGTGCCGCCGCCGTGGACGTATGCAGAGCAAACGCCCTCGTAACGGACGAAACGGCGAACCTTGATGTTCTCCTTGATGACCAGGATCAGGTTCTTCAGAGCCTCGTCAACGGTCTCGCCAGCCTCGGTCTTGCAAGCCATCAGAGCCTCAACATCAGCAGGGTTCTGCTTCATGATGACCTGAGTAGCCTCCTTGACGAAAGCAACGAACTTGTCGTTCTTGGCAACGAAGTCGGTCTCAGCGTTGACCTCGATGACAACACCCACCTTGCACTTGGGGCAGTAGTCAGCGTAGACCATACCCTCGGCAGCAACGCGGCTTGCCTTCTTGGCAGCGGTAGCCAGACCACGCTCACGCAGGATCTCGATTGCCTTCTCGAAGTTGCCGTCAGCCTCGGTCAGAGCCTTCTTGCACTCCATCATGCCGCAGTCGGTCTGCTTGCGCAGTTCCATAACGTCCTTTGCAGAAATAGCCATTTTCGTATTCTCCCTTACACGTTATTTTGTTGTTTGTGGGATGGGAAATCAGGCGTTTGCTGCATCCTCAGCGGGAGCGGCCTCCTGGTTGCCCTGCTTGCCTTCCAGCACAGCGTCAGCCATAGCGCCAGCGATCAGCTTGACAGCGCGGATTGCGTCGTCGTTGCCGGGGATCACGTAATCGATCTCGTCGGGGTTGCAGTTGGTATCAACGATAGCCACGATGGGGATGTTCAGCTTGCGGGCCTCAGCAACAGCGATGCGCTCCTTGTGAGGATCAACGATGAACATAGCCTTCGGCAGGGTCTTCATGTTCTTGACACCACCCAGGTACTTGTCCAGCTTCTCCATCTCCAGCTCCAGCTTGGCAACTTCCTTCTTGGGCAGCAGCTCGAAGGTGCCGTTCTCCTTCATCTTAGCCAGCTGATCCATACGGTCGATGCGCTTGCGGATGGTGCGGAAGTTGGTCAGCATACCGCCCAGCCAGCGAGCGTTGACATAGTGCATGCCGCAGCGCAGAGCCTCGTCACGGATGGACTCCTGAGCCTGCTTCTTGGTGCCGACGAACAGGATGTCGCCGCCCTCAGCTGCAACTTCCTTCACGTAGTTGTAAGCCTCGTCCAGCTTCTTCACGGTCTTCTGCAGATCGATGATATAGATGCCGTTGCGCTCGGTGAAGATATACTTCTTCATCTTGGGGTTCCAGCGGCGGGTCTGGTGACCGAAGTGCACACCTGCCTCGAGAAGCTGCTTCATAGAAACGACTGCCATAGTAAAAATACCTCCAATATTGTTTTGCCTCCGCACACCGTGATCCGCGGCCATATCGGATGGCTTTGGACTGCCCTCCACTCCCGAAAGAGCACAAAAGGGCATAGTGATGCGTGTGTAATGCTAAGTAATAATAGCACAAACAGGCGTGCGTTGCAAGGGGTTTTCTCTGTTTTTTACAAGAAAATCGCGTATTTTTCGTTTATTCGTCCGTCTGAGTGCTGTTCAGGCTCTCCATGCCCATCCGGCTGAGGGCATAGCCCTTGCCGAACATCAGGTCATATTGCAGCAGCCAGTGCTTCTGGCTCCAGCTTTCCTGCAGGGAGCTTGGGGTCTGGGTGGTGGTGCCGTCCAGATTCATCACCGTACCCCGGGTATTGGCGCGGTCGGCCACCTGCAGCTGGCGGTTCAGCAGCTGGAAATAAAGCGGCTGTTCCAGACCGTAGAGGTTCATCATCACCGGCGAGATATCGTAAGCAGCAATGGTGCCCAGATCCACGGGCTTGTCGGTGTAGTTCGACCACATCAGCAGGGTGGTCTGGTGCAGGCGCGGGTCCGCACTGGAATCGCTGGCATAGCCGCTGCTGGTAAAGACATCATAATTGGAATCAATGGGGTTGTAATGGTCGCCCCAGAACACCAGGATCACCGGCTCGTCCACCTGCGAGAAGTATTGGGTCAGCTTGCCCAGCATGGCATCGGCATCCAGGATGCCGGTCGCAAAATCTTCCAGTGCGCCGATGGTGCTGGCCTTGAGGCCCGCCGGGTGCTCTGTCACCTTCACCCGCACATCGTCCGGGTAGTTGTCTTTATTATAATTGGTATGGTTCTGCATTGTGACCGCGTGCAGAAAAACCGGTGCATCCGAGGATGTCTTCATCTTCTCGTACTGCTGGATGATCTGGTCCGCCATGGAGTCATCCGTGACCAGACCGCTGGTCCAGTAGTGCCTGCGCACCTTGTTGACATGGGTCATCTGCTCCAGGCTCAGGAAGGTGTCAAAGCCCAGGTTGGGGTATGCCGTGTCCCGGCTCCAATATTTAGCCCAGAAGCAATGGACTGCCGCCGTCTGATATCCCTGCGTCAGCTTGAGGTAATTGGGCAGCGAGAACATGGGCTTGGTCACATGCTGCTGGTAGGGCTTGCTGCCGCTGGGCAGGAAGGATACCGAGTAGCCGGTAAGGGCTTCAAACTCCACATCGCAGGTGCCGCCGCCAAAGCTTGGGCTGTAGGCCCGGCCATAGGCGCTGGTCTGCTGCAAGGCGTGCAGGTTCTTGGAGACATCGGTATCAAAGGTGATGCCGTACTGTTCCAGCTCCGAGACATCCCAGTAGGACTCGTCCATCACATAGATGATGGTGGGCTGCTTCACCTGCTCGTCCTTGGGGGTCACGGCACTGTAGCTGGTGGAATACAGCGGGCTGGTGGCAAACTTCTGACTCTCGTCCACATTGTCCAGCAGGGCATCCACCGCTTCCTGCGAGTATTCCTCGGGCTTCGAGATCTCCAGATTGGTGAGGTTGGTCATAAAGCCGGTGATCACGCCGTAGTAGCGGTAGTAGCGGTCCTGCATCCATGCATCCGGCGTAATGCCCAGCACCTGCGTGACAGCGGGCTGCAGGTACACGCCGAACACCAGCAGGCAGAGGGCCGCTATAGTGGCGGCACTGCCCGCCAGCCGGGGCAGCCAGCGCTGTTTGTGACGGCCGCGGTACAGGAAGAAGCTGCCCACCGTCAGTGCCAGCACCACGATGATGGTCACCACCATGCTGGGCTGGATCTTGAGGCCCGCAGCGGATGCCACACCGGCAGCCTCCGACACCTGTGTCAGATCCCACGGCAGAAAGGGCTCGCCGCGCAGCTGCAGGGTGTAAAAGTTCACCGCGCAGGGCGCACAGCCCAGCACCGCCATGCCCAGCGTGGACAGCGGCGGACAGCGGAACACCCAGTCCAGCAGCAGCCACACCAGAAACAGCAGCAGCCACGCCAGCAGATAAGCCCCGATGTGTGGGAAGATAAAACTTGCAAAAACGTCTGCGCTCAGGCTCCCGCGGGCGATCCCCTCGCCCAGCAGCAGCACGATCAGCGATGCCGCCAGCGGGAATACCATCCGCAGCGCCAAAAGCGGTTTGGGAGTTTTCATAATTCCTGTTCCTTTCCTCATCCTTGAAACCTCAGATCATACGCAAAAGCACATTTCTTTACGCTTTTTGCACAAAGCTTCTGCGATTATTATAGTCACTTCCACAAAAAAGTCCACCCTGTTTTTGCAAAAAATTTACAAACCCAGCTTCACGCGCAGCTTTTGCCACCATTTGAGCTGTTCCGGCTGCGGCGGTGCTTCCGGCAGGGCCGTGTGCACCAGCACCGCATCCGTGCCAATGGTCTCGATCTCCTGCCATGGAATGGTCAGGCTATCGTCCCGGCCAAGCAATCCGAACAGCCTTGGCCGCCCCAGCAGGATCAGGCTCTGCAGCCGGGCGGTGGCAGGGTCAAAGGTCAGGTCGTCGGCCCGGCCAAGGCAGACCCCCTGCTCCAGCTGCACCACCTCTTTTTCACACAGTTCCCGGATGGTCAATGCCCTTCTCCCCTTTCTGCCACAGCTTATGCAGCCGCCGGGCGCATCATGCAAAAAGCAGTGGAAACCGCATGGCAGATTGTGGTATACTGTGGGCAGAGCATTCCATGAGAAACAGAGGAAATTTTAAATGTATAAAAGCATCGTGTTTGATCTGGGCGGTGTCATGGTGGATTTTGCCCCCCGCGCCTATCTGGTAGACCGCATTTGCAATGAAGAGATCGAGGAGCAGGTGTACGACCTGACCTTTGGCAGCGAGGAGTGGAAGCAGCTGGATGCGGGGCTTGTCTCCCGCTTTGACGGCAATCAGGCCATGCTGCGCAACGCCAAGGCCGCCGGGCGCGAGTTTGAGGTGCAGGGCGTGCTGGACGACTGGCTGCACATCCTGCGCCCGCGCCGCCGGATGCAGGAGCTGGTGCGCCGCCTGAAGAACCATGGCTACAGCGTGTACTATCTCAGCAACATCCCGGAGGACGTGCTGGCCCTGCTCAAGGAGCGCGGCGTGCTGGACCGCTTTGACGGCGGCGTAGCCTCCTGCGAGGTGCACATCAACAAGCCCGACCCCCGCATCTATCAGGCCCTGCTGGATCAATACGGCCTGAAGGCCAGCGAGTGCGTGTTCATCGACGACAATCTGGCCAATGTGCAGGCCGCATTCACGCTGGGCTTCGTGGGCATCCGGATGAAGGAGAGCGTGGGCACCCTGATCCGCAGCCTTGCCACCTGCAATGTAGCCCTGCGCTGACCTCCGTGACCCAAAACAGCTCCTGCCGGAAATGCTCTGGCAGGAGCTGTTTTGCTGCTTTAGGAATTACTTTTTCTCGTAGCTCTGGCAGTAGTGCGGGGTCTCCACCTGCTGCGTATCGCAGGTGCACTGCTCGGTCACTTTGATCTGGGGCAGGTCGCACTTGCAGCCGCTCACATTGTGGCTGCACTCGCAGACATCACAGGTAACGCCGATGTTTTCCATATTTATCACCTCTCTGTCCACAGTATGGCCTGCGGGCAGGGTGTTTATTCTGGAAAACTCAGCCAGCCTTTTTCGCTTCGCGCTTAGACCGGAGTGTGACTGCCGCATGCCGGATGGAAAGCACCGGGTGCACCGGCAGCATCCGCGGGCCTGCCCAGCGCATCACCGCGCGGATCTTCTCCCGCATTTCCGGCTTGTAGCAGTGCACTTTGCAGGCCGAGCAGAAGGTCTTGGTCTCCATGAACGGGCATTTGTCAATGCGGGTCAGGGCGTAATCGTGCAGCTGCCGGCACTCCGGGCACAGGCTGCCTTTGGGTGTTTTGTGCTGCCTGCGGCAGTAAAGAGCGATCATCTCGCTCACCAGCATCTTTTCATCTGCGCGCTTCTGATCCAAGTTCTTCGGGGTATCCTGCATGGGACGGGGCCTCCTGCTGCCTTATTTTTTTCTACGGTCCGACCGCATTGCAGCGCGGCGCACCGCACGGCGCAAAAATGCAAAGCCTACCGTAACACCAATTGCTGCAGCCACTGCCATATACACCGCCTTCTGAAACCAAAGCGGCAGGAGCGCAGACCTTTCCGTCTGCTGTCCCCTGCCGCAGTTTTGATGCATTCTGTACAGAGGCTGCTGCTTTTGCGTGAAAGTTAGCATTTACTAACTTTCAATTCTGCAAAAACACCGTTTTTCGGTGTTCTCATAGTTTATCGCAGCTGTCTCTGTTTGTCAAGAGAAGTTTCTCCTGTTTACCATGCAGCCAGATCTGCACCCAGCTTGCGGCATGCAGCCTGAACATCATCGTCCGGGGCCTCGTTGCAGATCAGGCCCTCACCGTTGAGCACCTGTGCGCCGTCGCCCTGAGCACGCTCCACCCAGTCACGCATCCACTGGCCGTCGCCCCAGCCGTAGGAGCCGAACAGGGCGATCTTCTTGCCGTTCAGAGAACCCTCCAGATCAGAGAACATCGGCTCGAACTCGCTCTCCTCCAGCTGCTCAGCACCCATTGCGGGGCAACCAAAAGCCACTGCATCAAACTCAGCCAGCTTTGCGGCGTTCATCTCGCTGCAGGGCACGATGGTGCCGTTTGCACCCTCTGCCACGCAGTTTGCCATGGTCTCAGTGTTGCCGGTTGCGCTCCAGAATACGACTGCTACTTTGCTCATAAAGATCGTCCTCTCTCAAATTAATATTAGTTAGATGTATCTAACTTTATGTTCCATGAAAATGCGTCCAACCACGCAGACGCATCCCCATTTGGTTAGTATCTTCTAACCACCGATAGAATACCACAGCTTCCCGGCTGTGTCAAGCCTTTTATGCAAAAAGAACTGCCGCGGCTGAAAGTACGCCGTAGATCACCGGCTGGTGCAGCAGATACAGCAAAAGCGAGTGCCGGCCCATCCAGCCCAGCGCCGGGCACACCGAGCGGCGCAGCGGTTCCATGCGTCTGCGGCCCACCGCCTTGTGCAGGTAGTACCCCGCCCAGAACAAAAACAGCCACGGCAGCAGGCCAAAGTAATCGGTGGAGTAGAACCAGTCCGGGTAAAAGCCAAAAAATGCAGTAAAGTAGTTGGCATACAGGCTCTGCGGCAGCATCAGCTTCCAGCCGCCAAGGCCCACCCAGCCCAAGCCGACCGGGTAGCACACCGCAAACAGCACCGCCGACACCGCAAGGCCCACAGCGGGCATCACTTTTTTCAGCAGCGGTTCCAGCACACCGGTCAGCAGCATGGCCGTACCCAGAAAGGTCAGCACGCCAAAAATGACCCGGTTTCCCGGCATGAACACCAGCGTCACCGCCGTTACCAGCGCTCCGGCGGCAAACACGGTAACACCGCGCCGCAGCATATGCCGCCCAAAGGGCGCACAGAAGCCGGACAGCAGAATGAACACCCAGCAGATGGTCTGCTGCCACAGACGCCCCGGCATTCCCGCGTACCAGTCCATCCAGATGCCGAACAGGAACATCATGTCCCAGCAGGCATGGTACAGCATCATGCTGACCAGATCCAGCCCGCGCAGCTCGTCCAGCAGGGCGTAGCGGCCCGCCGGGGCCTTTTGCCGGGTGGTGTGTCCGTTTTTCATTCCCCCGTCTCCCCTTTCGCAGTTCATTGAACACGAGATAAATTATAACCCGCCGCCGCTGTGCCTGTCAACGGAACCGTTCCGTAGGTTGAACAAAAAACCGCTGCACAGCGGCAAAGCCATGCAGCGGTCAGAATGGATAACCGGGGAAACCTTATCAGACTTCGGTGTTGAAGTAGCGCTTCAGCAGGCCCTCAAAGCCGCGGCCGTGACGGGCCTCGTCCTTTGCCATCTCGTGAACGGTGTCGTGGATGGCATCCAGATTCAGGGCCTTTGCCTTCTTGGCCAGATCCATCTTGCCTGCACATGCGCCGCACTCGGCCTCGGCACGCATCATCAGGTTCTTCTTGGTGCTGTCGGTGACAACTTCGCCCAGCAGCTCTGCAAAGCGGGATGCGTGGTCTGCTTCCTCGTAGGCATAGCGCTTGTAAGCCTCAGCGATCTCGGGGTAGCCCTCGCGCTCAGCCACACGAGCCATTGCCAGATACATGCCGACCTCGCTGCACTCACCCTCAAAGTTTGCGCGCAGGCCGTCCACGATCTCCTGCGGCACGCCCTCGGCCTTGCCGATGCCCACAACATGCTCGGTGACGTAGGTGTTGCCGGTCTTTTCCACAAAAGCGGAAGCAGGAGCCTTGCAGACGGGGCACTGTGCCGGGATCTCGCCTTCAGCAATATAACCACAAACGGTGCAAACGTACTTCTTCATAAGAATAGACCTCCATCATTCTTTTTATATCAGTTAGAAAACAGGCTGGGCGGTGTTGGTACTCACCGGCCCTTGTCATGGCTCTATTATAGCGAATTATTCCTAGTTAGTCAAGGATAATTTTAAGAATAATTCCTATTTATTTTGCCTTACAGATAAATTCCGGCAGGGTCACTAAAAACCACCCTCAAAAACTGTGTGCTTTGCCCTGTGCACCTTAAAAACAGCAAAGCCGCCCTGCACACACAGGACGGCTTCTGCCTTGTTCTTCCTTCTTCTATGGGAGATCAGACCTGCAGGTTGCTGCTGGTAGCGGCTTCGGAGCCGTCGGCAGCATCAAACTCGTAGTCGTTGCCGGGCAGGATAGCGTTCAGCAGGATGCCTGCGATCGCAGCCACAGCCAGACCGGACAGGTTGATGGTGACACCTGCAACGGCAAAGCTGACACCGCCCACAGAGTTGAAGCCCAGTGCGCACACCAGAATGACAGCGGCCACGATCAGGTTGCGGCTGTTGGTAAAGTCCACGCGGTTCTCCACCACATTGCGCACACCGATGGCGGAGATCATGCCATACAGCACAAAGCTGATGCCGCCGATGATGCCGGTGGGGATGGTGTTGATGACAGCCTCAAACTTGGGGCTGAAGCTCAGGATGATGGCCAGGACAGCCGCAATGCGGATGACCAGCGGATCGTAGATCTTGCTCAGAGCCAGCACGCCGGTGTTCTCGCCGTAGGTGGTGTTGGCCGGGCCGCCCAGCAGGCCGGCCATGGTGGTTGCCAGACCGTCACCCAGCAGGGTGCGGTTCAGGCCGGGGTCGTTGATATAGTTGTGGCCCACGGTTGCGCTGATGGCGGCGATATCGCCCACATGCTCCATCATGGTTGCCAGTGCAATGGGGATGATGGTGAACAGTGCGCTGATGAACTCCGGGCTGCCGTCGATGGCAAACAGGCCCATGGCCTCCTTGTGCAGAGGGATGCCCACCCATGCAGCCTCAGAAATGCGCTGGAAGTCCACTGCACCGGTCACCAGTGCCACTGCGTAGGACACCAGCACGCCGATGAGGATGGGCAGGATCTTGACCATGCCCTTGCCCCAGATGTTGCACACGATCACGACACCCAGTGCCACAAAGGCCAGGATCCAGTTGGACTGGCAGTTTTTGATAGCAGAGGGGGCCAGGATCAGGCCGATAGAAATGATAATGGGGCCAGTGACCACCGGCGGGAAGAATTTCATGATGCGGCGGATGCCGAAGGTGGAGATCAGCAGGCTGGCCACCAGATACACCAGACCGGAAAATGCGATGGCGGCGCAGGCGTAGGGCAGCATCTTGGTGTTGGCAACGGTCAGGTTGCCGTCTGCATCTGCCAGCATGGGGGCCACGATGGAGAAGCCGCCCAGATACGCAAAGGAGGAGCCGAGGAATGCAGGCACCTTCTTTTTGGTAATGAGGTGGAACAGCAGGGTGCCCAGACCTGCACACAGCAGGGTGGTGGAAACGCTCAGGCCGGTGAGCAGCGGCACCAGCACCGTTGCGCCGAACATGGCAAACATGTGCTGCACGCCCAGAATGAACATGCGGCCTGCGCCCAGCTGGCGCGCGTCGTAAATGCCTTTGGAGTAATCGATCTTTTCGCTCATGAAGTTTTTCTGCCTCCTACAGAACTCGCAGCCCCAAAAAAAGAGGCACCGCCGTCAGCAAAACGGCAATGCCCCTGAAATTTGGGAACAATGATCCCGCCCGGAAATGAGAAGTGCAATACAGCGCAGTCGATGATTCTTGTGCAGCATGGTGCGCTCCCCCTTTCATTCAGGCTCTTTCCAAACCGCCGCCAAAAGCCCCGCAAAAGGCCGCAGCGGGCAGTCCTTCAAGAGATTATAGCAGACTTTTTGCCGCCGTGCAACCATTTTGCTTAATTCTCCTGTATTTCCAGCCCGGAAGTTTGCGCCGCTTCTCTTGCAATCCGGCCCAAAGCGCACTATAATATAACCTACCATTGTAATCTGTATTACAAGAGAATTATCAGGAGAGTTTATGATCTATCTGGATTATTCCGCCAATACCCCGGTAGACGAAGCGGTTTTACAGCGCTTTTGCGAGGTGGAGCGCAATTGCCCGGGCAATGCCAATTCCCGCCACGCAGCAGGCACTGCCGCAAAGGCTGCCATCGATGCCGCCACCCAGAGCATTGCCCGCAGTCTGAATGTGCAGCCCGCCGAGATCATCTATACATCCGGTGCCAGCGAGGCCAACAACTTTGCCATCAAGAGCATCGCCCGGCTGGAGCGCCACCATGGCAGACACATCATTTCCACCCCGCTGGAGCACTCCTCGGTGAGCGGCAGCCTGACCGCCCTGCAGGAGCAGGGATACGAGATCGACCTTGTGGACATCCGGCAGGACGGCACGGTGGACCTTGCCCACCTGAAAGAACTGCTGCGCCCGGACACCATTCTGGTGGCCGTCACTGCCGTGGACAGTGAGCTGGGCGTGGTGCAGCCGGTGGCCGAGATCGCGGAAATGTTGAAGGCCTGCCCCCACTGCCACTTCCATGTGGATGCCACACAGGCCGTGGGCAAGCTGCCGGTCAGCTTTGCGGGCATCGACACCATGAGCCTGACCGCCCACAAGTTCTACGGGCTGAACGGCATCGGTGTGCTGGTCAAGCGGCGCGGCCTTGCGCTGGAGCCGCTCATCCATGGCGGCGAGAGCACCACCATCTACCGCAGCGGCACCCCCACCGTGGCGCTGGCCTGTTCGCTGGCGCTGGCGCTGGAAAAGGCAGTGAGCGAGCTGCCCGCCCGGGTGGAGCACATCCGCGCCCTGAACGCCCGCCTGCGCACCGGGCTTGCCCAATACCCCAAGGTGCGCATCAACAGCCCGGACACCGCCGTGCCGCAGATTTTAAACCTGAGCGTACAGAACGTGAAGGGCACCGTGTTCCAGCGGGAGCTGGATGCCAGGGGCGTATGCGTCTCGGTCAAATCGGCCTGCTCTTCGGACGGCCTGCCCTCCCGCGCCGTGTTTGCCGTGAGCCATGACCGGCGCAACGCGCTGTCCTCGTGGCGCATCAGCCTGAGCCACCTGACTACGGAACAGGAGATCACTGATTTTATGCAGGCGTTCGATGCCTGTTACAACGCCCTGACGCAATAAAAAGGAGTATTATGAAGCGAGATCCCCCCGCCGACCAGCAGCGAGGGGATCTTTTTTACTGTTTTTGAATGCCGAACAGTCTGCGCAGAATGCCGCGCAGCGCCTTGGGGCTTCGGATCACAACTACCTGCATATGCTCCCCGCCTTTCCGTTTTCTGGCTCATCCTATGCAGGCAGGGGCCGGAACGTTCCGGCAAGGGCAGCAGCGCTCAGTCTGCGATGGTCTCCACCACCACCAGCGCACCGCTGCGGGTGGAGATGGTGATGCAGTCCGACCCGGCAGCGTACTCGTTGCTGACGCCCAGCGGGTAGCTGGCGGTCAGCTCCGCATCGGTCAGCTCATAGTAGGAGCCGCGCTCGCACACGCCCTGCGCCCTGCCCTCCATCGGGAAGGCCGAGAAGAAGAAGTACTTCTCCTTCGGGTAGCGGCGGGTCTCGCCGGGCATCACGTAGGTGATGCGGCTGCGCTCATCCAGCAGGGTGGTGCGCACACCGCGCTGTTCCAGCCCAAGGCCGGTGCACAGGTTTGCAAGGGTGTGCTCCACCCGTCTGCCGCCAAGGCCGCCCAGCAGCAGCACCTCGTCAAAGCCCTTTTCCGAGACCAGCTTTGCGGCATACTCGGTGTCGGTATCGTCCTTCACATGGGGCAGCACGATGATATCGTCGTCCTGCTGTTCCGGGCAGGGGGCGGTGTCAAAGTCGCCCACAATGATGTTGGGTCTGCGCCCCAGAGGTGCGCAGTTGCGGTAGCCTGCATCACAGGCAATGATAAAGTCGTCCGGCCGCAGGGCCTCTGCCAGCTCCGGAGAAACCGGGCAGGCCGAAATGATCACACAGCGTGACATGAATCTCTTCCTTATCCTTTATACTTTCGGGCGCTGCCAATCCTTCACGTCCTTGACTTCCTCGTACATGGCGCAGTAGCTGTCGTACCGGGTCTGGGAGAGTCTGCCCTCGGCCAGTGCGGCGCGCACGGCACAGCCTTTTTCGCTGCGGTGGGAGCAGCCGGTGAACTGGCACTGGCCCAGATAAGGCCCGAACTCCGGGAACGCATGCTCCAGATTTTCCTTGGGGATGAACCCGGCGCGGTTCGCTTCCAGACTGGCAAAGCCCGGCGTATCCGCAATGCGCCCGCCAAAGGCTTCAAAGATCGTCACCTCACGGGTGGTGTGGCGGCCGCGGCCCAGCTTCTGGCTGATGGCACTGGTCTCGCGCTCTGCTTCCGGCAGCAGGTGGTTCAAAAGGGTGGATTTTCCCACGCCGGAGTTGCCGCAGAACGCACACAGCCTGCCGCCGATCCACTGCTTCACCTCGTCCAGCCCGCCGCCGGTCTCGTAATCGATGCGGATGAACGGCAGGGTCGATTTTTCGTAGGCCTTACGCAGGAATTCCGCCTCGGCCAAGTCGCCCTTGGTGCACACGATCACCGGCTGCACGCCCTTGTCCACCGCAATGGCGGCAAGCTTATCCAGCACCAGCGTGCTGGGCGTGGGCTGGGTGGTGCTGGCCACAAGGAACAGCACATCCAGATTTGCCATCGGAGGCCGCACGAACACATTTTTGCGCGGTGCGATCTCGGCAATGACGGCTGCACCGTTCTCGGTCTCCAGCGTCACCTCATCGCCCGCCACCGGCGTGATCTTCTGTTTGCGGAAAATTCCGCGGGGCTTGCACTCCACAATGCCCTCCGGCGTTTTTACATAGTAAAAGCCGCCGATGCCCTTTGTGATATATCCCTTCATGCACGCCTCCGTCAGCTCAGCAGCGAGGACCACCAGTCGGTCAGCGGTTTCTGCGAAGAGTCGCCGCTGCCCGCTGTGCCCTGTTCGGTGCCGGTCTCGGTGCTGGAAGAAGAGGAGCTGCTGCCAAACAGGCCGCTCCACCAGTCGCCGCCGGTGGTGCTGTCGCTGGGTGCTTCCGGTTCCGGTGCAGGCTCCGGCCCGGCGCTTACCACAATGTTCACGCGGCCGTTCAGCTTTGTGGTAGAGCCTGCCGCCGGGTTCTGACTGATGACAGTGCCCACCGGCTGGTCGCTGTACTGCTCGGTCTGGCTGCCAAGGCCCAGATGGTTCTGCACCAGCAGGGTGCGGGCATCAGCGGTGCTCATGCCGGTCAGCGAGGGCACCTTGGTGGTGGTTGCCACCTGCGGGCGGCTGATATACATCACCACAGTGCTGCCTGCAGCCACCTGACTGCCCGCCGCCGGGTCGGTGCGGATCACCGCGCCGGATGCCACAGAGGTATCCACAGCCTGCGTTACCAGCACCGAGACACCCAGCTCCTTGAGCTGCTGCTCTGCATCGGCCTGCACATAGTTGGTCAGGTCCGGCACGGTAACGTACTGGGTGCCAAGGCTCACAGTCAGGGTCACATTCTGGCCCTCGCGCACCGTGCGGCCGGACACCGGCGACTGCTTATAGATATAGCCCGCCGCATAGTTACTGTTGTACTCCTGCTCCCAGGTAACGCTGATCTGGCCGGAGACCACCTGCTCGGTGGCAGCAGCCTCATCCTGCGTCATGCCGATATAATCGCCCAGCGTGATATCGGCCTTGTTGTTCATCAGGTTGGAGGAATCGTTCAGGATCATCCAGCACAGCGCAAGGCACGCCAGTGCAAATGCAATGGTAACGCCGAACAGTGCCGGCAGGAAGATGGTGCGCTTTTTCTTGCGCGGTGCGGCCTTTTTGCCGCGAGGCGCAGGCTTTTCGGCCTGACGGTTTGCACGGTTCTGGTTCATGGTACGTTTCACCACCTTTTCGGGAGCATCTTCTGTAATATACTTGTACTCGAACATCACGGAGGGGTTGTGCACGTAGGTGTCCAGCGCATCCAGCATTTCGCGGGCGGATGCGTAGCGGTTCTGCGGCAGCTTTGCCATGGCCTTTTCGGTGATCTCCACCAGTGCATTCGGCACCTCCGGCGCGATCTCGTGCAAAGACTTACACGAGTGGCAACTGGCTGTACTGCCAGAGTATTTTCTCGTCTGCCGCTGCGGACGATGTACCGAGTTACGGCTATTGATCTAGGAGGGTTTTCTTATGAAAAACGCTAAAATTTCCCGCCGCAGTTTTCTGCTGGGGCTGGCTGCCTGCTCCGCCGCCGGGGTGCTGACCGCCTGCAAGGGCACGGATGCGCCCTCCGGCAGCACCGCTTCCTCTGCCGCAGAGCTGCCCGCATCCTCTACGGCGTCCTCGGCTGTGCAGCAGCCGGAGCCGTTCCTGACCGAAGCGGAGTTTCCCCCGCTGGACGGCAGCACCGCCTGCATCCCGCTGATGGCACAGATGCTGGCCGATACCACCGGCATGGACCTGGAACAAGCCCGCAGCAACATCACCGTGAGCACCACCGCCTACGCATGGGAGAACTTTGGCCTGTACGACACCACCACCCGGATGCTGGTGGTGTACGAAGCACCGGACTATGTAAAGGAAGAGCTGCAGGAAGCCAATGTGCAGCTGGAGCAAAAGCCCATCGGGGTGGACGCGCTGGTGTTCATCGTCAACGAGGACAACCCGGTGCAGGCGCTTACCCAGCAGCAGTTGCGGGACATCTACGCCGGAAAGATCACCAACTGGAAGGATGTAGGCGGCAAGGATCAGGAAATCGTTGCCTTCCAGCGCGGCGAGGACTCTGGCAGTCAGACCCTGTTCAAAAAGCTGCTCATTCAGGGCAGAGAGTTGATGACTCCGCCCTCTGAGCTGGCCCCTGCCGCCATGGGCGAGCTGGTGGACGGCATCGCCGATTACAACAACAGCGCCAACGCCATCGGTTTCTCCGTGTATTACTACATCGACCAGATGTATTCCAAGCCCGGGCTGCGGCTGCTGGCGGTGGACGGTGTGACCCCCAGCAACGACACCCTTGCCGACGGCAGCTACCCCCTGTGCAACGATTTCTACGCCGTCATCCACCCAGATGCCGCTGCCGACAGCCCGGAGCGCCGCCTGTACGACTGGCTGGACACCGACGCCGGGCAGGACTGCATCAAAAAGTCCGGCTATGTGGCCGTCGGCCCGCAGACCACCGTCACCATCGTGGATTGAAATTGACAGACCTTCTCTCGTCTGCTACAATAAAGGCAGGATTTTGTCGATCTTTATGCAGCAGAATGCTGAAAGGAAGGTCTTACTATGGAACATCCCTCTCACCCGGTAGAAAGCCACTGGCGTACCTCCCTGCGCAACCGCATTATTCAGGCTTCCAGTCTGCTGGAAGTGCTGTTATCCGGGCTGGTGCTGATTGGTCTGCTGCTCAGCGTTGTGCCTCTGATCCGCTGGATGCCCGGCCTGCTGTTCGACGGCAACGAGGCAGAGATCCGCACCTTTCTGGAGCGCAGCTTGGACATTGTGATCGGCATCGAGTTTATCAAGATGCTGGCCAAGCACAGCCCCGGCAGCAGCCTTGAAGTGCTGCTTTACGCCATTGCGCGGCATCTGGTGGTAGGGCACGATTCCGCCGTGGAGAACC
>OGWX01000502.1_pt1 | contig 28513 bp, 16 predicted proteins | sample 1576151 | NCBI WGS metagenome assembly OGWX01 (sample SAMEA3541591, study PRJEB24748) | human gut metagenome | biome: human gut; feature: human-associated habitat; material: faeces | place: China | collected 2012
GAGCGGGTACAGGCGCGTGCCGGACCCGCCGGCGAGGATGATGCCTTTCATATAATCCGTCCTCTGCAATCGATAATATTTATATATCGAGCGGTTAGTTAGAGTTTGATATTCTATTAAGTTAAACCTTCTCAATATTAACGAAAGAAGCCATTGATGAACAACCGCAAGGACACAACCCGTAGAGACGACACAACGGATGCGCTCATTGCTGCTAATCGGCCATATACGTAAACAATAATATTGATGACATAGTGAAGCTCAACCTGAGAAGCCCGAGTTCGCGACCGGAATGCACTTCAAGCTAGTTGAATTAACAATGAGACGCCGATCAAGCGGAATCGCTGCCGTAAATTTACTCCATAATACTGAGGTGGACATCCATAATCACGTAATCGCTAGGCCCTCGCTTCCTATAGCCATATTCAAAAGTTGAAAGCACTTTTTCTTTAGCCAAATCCGATTATTACGAGCAAATTCGATGAAATGGAAGCTTTGAGTAGCTGAGTCCATTACAAAGAGCTTGCCATCAGTCTCTCCGAAATAAACGTTTGAGTAGAGCAACGTGACCGCCATCGACACCCGTCGATGCAGAAGGCTGACACGGTTCACAATAATCATCAGATAGGTTAAAAACGGCAGACACACTGCATGCATCACTTTCAACCGAACGAACAACAGGATGAGCGTTGCAAGAAGGCGAAAGACAGACAAGTTGGCTTAGCTCGGCGACACAAAGCGGATTTTTGCCGTCTTCCGCAAAAGAGTATATATGAATGCGAAGATAGGCCTCTTCATCATCATTCAAAAACAGCGGAACATGCCCCGCAAAATGGCCGTCCCTAGATTCAAGACTAATCCAGCGAATATCAGACTGATCAAGGGCGCACCAAACAGCTGCGCGAACATCCACAGGCACCAAAGACGACTCAAAACGCACAGTCAAATCAACAGAAGAAGCTTTGATGAGCGTTTGAGACATGGCAGACGATAGCAATCGAGCATCAGCAAGACGATCGCTGAGCAAGAAGACCTTACTTTGGTCTTCAGTTTTTAGCACATTCCCGAAGGCGGACTTCCCGCTAGCCAAGGATGGCTCTTCATTCAAATAACGCGTAAAGGCCTCGAAGAACATTTCATTTTCACGCTCAATCGACGTACAGCTAAATCGATTAGGCGAATCGCATTTTGAGCCTGAAAGAGCCCCAAGAATAGAAGAAGCAATGCCACAAGCAGAGGGCTCAGCGAGGTGGATGGTGCCCTCCGGAAAGTCGAGTAGATTATTCTCACGGTTTATTTCAATTACCGAGAGTTTCGATGCAAGCATTTCGAAAGGCAGGCGAGAGGGATTAGTCACGCTCAACGATACGCCGGCAACACACTTAGCATAAAGCGAGGCGCATTCATCAGCAGTCAAGATGCCTAGGCTGCGTACACGTGGATCACGAATGGGGGGCATTGCGTCTTCACCGTATAAATACACGACAACTGCATCGTCGAGCTTGAGAAGCAATTTAATTGCATCAAGCAACATGCCAGACAAACGCCGATCCTTATTGGATTGATAAATGGCGCAGACGGCATACTCTCTGCTTAGATTTTGTTCCTGCGCAGTATATATTTCGCTAACGCCAAAATCACAATATGGGACTTCATGCGAATAATAGGGTTCAACTTTTTTAGAAAGCCATCTGCCTATCGTTATGGGGTTTAGTTCATAACGATAACTTGCCTCGGCATTTAGATACATCTCCCCCATCGGATAGAACCAAGGTTCAAAATCCTGAATGAAGTAGAACCTATGGGCGCACTTCTGCATAGATGCGAAGTGCGCCGTATTCCAAGCGGTAGCAATTACTGCAAAAAAATCCTCGGGCACACTCGGTGCCACAAGTACCTCTTTAGGCGAATAGCCAAACCAATCCTTAATTTCAGCCTGAACTCTATGAGCACTCTTGTATGCCTCACAGCCCGGCATAATGAAAAAGTAATTCTCATATCCGCGAGAATCTAGAAAGGAAGCTTTGCTGCAGATGGTTCGAAAGCCGCCAGAACCCTTTGCGGGCGGAGATATTATCCAGGCAATTTGTTTCATTTAAAGCACTCAAATCGCTTCGTAGTCAAAGGGATCGAACTTGTATAACGCTGCACGCTTGGGATCTCGAGAAAAGTTAACGGAAAACCATGGATCCCCCTCAGAGAATCGCTCGGACCATTTATGCAGCAATCGTGCCTTATCCTCAAAGTGCTTGTGAGAGCGAGATTTACTATCAAGAGACTTGTCAACACATGCCAAATGATAGAGGCACGCCTCTGGTGTATAGATCACTTTTAACCCAGCTTGAGAAGCTTTGAAGCAAATATCAACATCCGAATAGTCAAGAAGATACAACTCGTCAAAACCGCCCAAACGATTAAAATGTTCGCGTGAAATAGCTAAACAGACACCACTCACCGCAGATACATCCCTCACGGTCAATGGCATATAGATATAGCCAGGAGAAGATCGATGAATACCCTGCGATAGGTTGACGATTGATTCTCCAACATAAGACAGGCCCGCCTGCTGCACAATGCCGTCAAGATCGCATGTCATTGTTCCAACAACGCCAACATCCTCTCGTTGAGAAAAGCCAACGAGAGTCTTTAGCCACAAGGAGTCTAGTGCCTGGATATCGTCATGAACAAAGACGAATTGCTCGCCATGTGCGGCGAGAGCACCGGCATTTCTCCATCCAGACATATTAAACGGGTCATCAAGCGCGTGAACGATATAGCGACAACGAAGTCCAGAGCTCGATTGCTGAACAGCAGCTTCCGTATCCCGCGAGCACACGAAAACAACTTCAAGATCATCAAAATCGGTGTCATTGATTGAAGATACAAGAGTCGAAAGAACCGAAGAATTGCCGCGGGTGGTAACGATTAATGAACAGGACTCAGATGAAGGAACATCATAAATAGGGCTATATCTAAAAGCACGATTATGAGAGTTAACCACAGTCGCCTTGATACCGCATCTATCAAGGTGCTCCTGAACCGCTTTTATTCCAGCAAGGGTTGCATAGGGTTTACTATCGGAATTACCCGCAGTCGAATTCTCACTTATTCTCCAGTGATACAAAATTTTAGGAACATGATGGATCGTCCCACCAAGTTCAGCAATCTTCAGCACCATGGCATGGTCTTGGGCGCCATCCAACTCGCTGTTAGAAAGGTCAATTCTGTCTAAACATGCCCTTTTAACAGTAAGGAGGTGGCAAATATAATTGTTGTCACGAGCCATATCAAGACTAAAATCCGGCTTAAAAGTAGGATGAGCCAAAGACCCGTCAGGCAATAGCTTATCTTCATCACAATAAAGAAGATTGATGTCCGCATTTTGATTTAAAGCGCATGCGTACTCAAACAAGATATTCGGTTCCAGGACATCGTCATGATCAAAAAAGCAAAGGTATTCGCCCTTGGCCATCTTGATTCCGACATTGGTGTTCTCAGTGATACCTAGATTGCCCTCAAGAACAGTCACTTTAATTCTAGAGTCTGCGTCCACATACTCGGAGACCAGGTCACTTAGGCCATCGTAATCGGGCGTAGAATTAACCAGAATGAGTTCCCAATTAGAATACGTCTGTGCGATTACAGAATCAGCCATGTCCCTGAAGAAATTCAAAGGAGTCTTATATAAAGGGACGATGATTGAAAACAAGGGTTGGTATGTAAACTCTATTTTCGATTGAGCTATTGCATCGGATCCGGTCAATCTACGCCCAGAAAACCAGGACAAATAACGGGGTTGGTCGAACGCACATACATGCTCCCGATCAGCCTCATCACAAAGCTCCTTGAGCATGTCTTTTTTTAGATTGATAAACGTATCTAGATGACCAGAAGCTCTATGCATGCAAATGCAAAGGCTGTTCCCAACCTCAGGAATGTGCAGGGAGAAGTTCACAAAACTGGGATTCGAATCCAATAATAAGTTGTTTAATAACAAAGATTCCCCAACAACGCGGGCTTCTTCATTAAAAGCGATAATACGATCTCCCTTAAGGCAATCAGCACCCGAAAGAACGCCTCTGACAATTAGGCCATCATCACAGGGAATAAAGTTCTCGATTTGGATAGATGCGAGCGCGTGAATACCGGAACGGTCAATATTGCGAAATTGCCCACAATGTTCCGCACGCAGCAACCCGTTTAGTTTCGACTCAAGAGAAATCTGGCCAGGATTGATCCAACGTTGGTAAACTGTATTACCATCGCTAAAGAAAGACACAGATTGGTCGACATCAAAATCGGCAAGGATTACAACAAATTCAGTCTCTGAAAAAGTGATGATTCTTGCGGGCAGAATTTGCCCATTGGGTGATTGCGACTCAACAGCATCAGGAAAAACGGATGCGGCTTCATACAGTAGATATAGCTTGCCGTCGCCACGGCAATTTAGCTTATTGTTAAATTCGGTATTAAAAACTATGCCCATATCAGCAACACTTTCCAATAACTAAAACAAACTCGCAAATCGTAGCCAAAGTAAACGGGAATACGAGGCATATCAATATGAATCGTTTGCTGTCCCCAAAGACCAAGCGACTTTGGTTAAGGATAAACGATAGACACGGAACCAAGAGTGGCAAAAGGTAACGACTCTGGCAACCATTAACCGTCCCCAAACCGACGGGGGTAAAAGACACGTAAAGTGCAGTTGCTACCAAAGCTACCGTAAACAAAAAAACAAAAGAGGCCCAAAGAAAATATGCGGGACCAGCATGCTTAACACTAATCGAATCGGCCGAAAAAAGCCCGACCAACATTAGACAAAGAGCTGGAAGCACCTGAACCAAACCACGAAGCGCATTTACAGAAATCTGAGCAGCGAGCGCTCCAAGATATGCAAAGTTAAATGCATATTCAGAAGAGGTCATCGGATTTAAATAATAAGTTGAAAAATAATTGGCGAGTATTTCAGCGTAGCGCAATGGATCGGCGAGAATGAAAGCGATTTGCTGACCAGAGTTGACATCGGAGCCGCCTCGCATATCGCCAACGTTGGATCCGCTAGCAGCTGAAAACAAGAACGGAAGCGCAAAGGAGGCAAAAGCAATCAAGCCCAAAACAAACACGGCAGCATAGTAATGAACTCGTTGTTTCGAGCTAACAAAACGATTGCGCGGAACCATAAAGAAAAGACCGATTATCGGAAAATACACAGCTTTGACTGCGAGTCCTGAAAAGGTAAATAAAAATGCGAGTGATATATTGCGAACTGTAAATTCATTTAAATCACCCCATGCATACCTCAAAAAATAAGCAAAACCGAGAATGGTAAACGAAATGAGCCATGCATCATATGAAAAACACGACGCAAGAAAGATCGAGGTTGGCAGCATTCCCACAAAAGCAAATAATCCCTTTTTCGAGGGCGTAACCTTGATTGCAATGGCAATTGCAAGACAGTAACTAAATAAATTGCAAATCCGAGCGAATTGAATCATAGAAGAAAAATCGAAATGCAGAAGGCGAGCGAGCCAAAGACCAATTGCCGAGGGAATATACCCAATGCTGCTAAGCGTATAAACGAATTCTTCATGCTTGTTAACTTGCACATGACCAGAAGCGATATCAGATCTATAGGAGCTATTCAGCTCCCTAGCATGCTCGAGAATTTCCGCTCGATCAAAATGGGAAAGAGAGGGCTCTTCAAAGCCCTGCGTACGACGGACCGCTTCGTCAGTAAAGTTAATATCCGTATCAGTTTTTTGAGTTTCAAATAAATAAGATGTCGAAAGGGCATTGGAATAGTGAATTTGATCATCCCATGAAATACCTGTCGTTATCGGAGTGCTCACCACAAGGAACACACCAATTGAGAATGCAGCGATAAAGAAAGCGACGGGAAGGGCAGAGTTTCCCTTTCGAATGCCCAAGCAAGCCGTGAAAACCGAAGTTATGATTACCAGCAGGAAATAAACAACAGCATTAATGAACCCATTCACGAATGCAATCGTTGAGCAGCCAAAAACAATAAAGAATGCGATAATCACCAGGGAAACGTAGTCGGTAGCCTTAACCCTCGCCGAAACAGAATGGAACAACGCTTTCAGAGAAAAGCCGCTTTGGAATAAATAGAGTATTGCGCAATAGAAAATCAGAAAAAAGAAAATGAGCCGCTTTTTATTCCAGTCAGCAATATTCGAGAAATGAGAAGCCGGCGAGCCAAGAACGGTGCAGCCCTCCCAGATGACCGCCACAGCAAATGCCGCAAGCAACAAGACTAATAATTGAGCGCAGCGACCAGAACAGTTGCCACGCTTCTCCTCATCATCTGAGGAAAGGAAGACGCAATATGATTGCCAAATGGCAACATCTACAACGACGCAATAGAGCGCTAAAACAAACAGCTGTGCGACAGAGTGGTTCACATAAAAGTGCTTCATGCACAGAAGCTCAACAATAAAGAGAAGAGCAACGAAGACGGCTTTCATTATTTGCTTTTGGTTTACGCATCGAGGCAACACGGAGCTAATTCACCTTTATCCAAATCACGCTGCAAGGGCCCTCGAAGAATCGTTCCCAGTCATCTGGATGACAAGTATGGGCACCAAGCACTGTTCACAACTGTTGAAAGTAATATAAGTAGGGACATTCACATCCAGATGATTTATACGCCGAAGCGAAAGGCATAGCCTACTTTTCCTTCTCCCTACTTAACGCAACAGCCTGAACAAGCGAGTTTAAACGCTCTTCCTGACGAGAGAGGCGAAGAGAATTGCAGAAATCACGGACCACAAGAACGGCAATAACGTAAAGAAACACGAAGTTAGAAGCCGACATGAAACCAAATAGACTCGAAAGCCACATTGCAACTTGTGGAAAAACGCCCAAAATTACAAAACTGACGCTGAATAGCAGCCAAAACAGAGAATCCAAAACTTGCATTTGGGATTTTTTTAATTTGCGCAATACGAACACGAATACCAAAACAGCACAAACAAGAAGCAAAATACGAAGAGAGACCGGCAAATGGATCACCTAAACCACTGAACGACAAGGAGAGTAACGAAAACACGAACCATATACTGCATAGACCTAACAGGGTTAAGATAGCTCTCGCCACCTTGACGCTCGCGCATCTCAACCTGTACCTCTGAAATAGAATACCCTTGCTTCAAAAAGAGAGCGAGAGATTCTGGCTCCGGATTTAAGGTATTGTCGTAATAATATTTCTTAAGAATATCCCGCCCAAATAGCCTAAATCCAGACGTGGGGTCACTGATTCTCTTGCCTGTCAGAATCTTTATTAGCACCGTAATCATACGCGAGCCGATCATGCGAAGCGTCTTGTCTTTGCGCACGCTTACAAACCTAGAGCCAATGACAATATCTGATCCATCAGATTGAGCCCTATCAACAAGGACCTTTATATATTCCGGACAATGCTGGCCGTCAGCATCAAACTGAACCATATAGTCATATCCGTGATCAACCGCATAACGCGCAGCCGTCTGAAACCCAACGGTCAAACCACAGTTAATGGGCATATCAATGATGTCACAACCAAGATTCTTGCAGATAGCTAGCGTTCGATCTCGAGACCCATCATTGATAACAACAAAATCAAACTCAGGTGCAATTTGCCTGAGCTCGCATATCGTCTTTTCTATGCATTCCTCCTCATTATAAGCAGGAATAGCGATAAGAGTTTTGGGTGTCATATACACATAAACCGATCTCTAGTTTTTCTCATTATTATAGCGAGAGATATACAAATGGTTAAATAGACACAACGAATGGTGCACCCTTGATTATCAACTTAATCCGAACACTTCCCACATTCATCCGTACATGTACGGATGAATGTGGGAACCCGTTACCCTGAGAGCCGAACCGGTTGGCCCCGGGAGCTCGAAGGACGGCATGTCCGGAAAGAAGAAAAAGGGTTCCGAGAAGGCTACCCCGAGTGTCTACGGCAGGCTCACCAGACACGAAAGGAACACGGTCCAGAAGATGCTGGAGCTGGACGCCCGCGCGCGCCTCCAGGGTGATGCTCGGCGGCGATGCGGAGGCGCCGTTAGACGCCTACGGCCTGGAGGACGTGTCCATCGGAAGACTCGAACTGACGCCGAGCCTCATCGAGAGGGCACACGCAGAGAGGCGCGACGCCTCGCTGGCCTAGCCTAAAGGCAAAACGGAATAGGCGGACCGACTGTCCGGCTGAGTCTGGAAAGAGATGCCAAACTGAGGGCGGAGAATAATCACCGGACCTATCGAACACATATCCACCGTTCTTTCAACTGGGGAGACGGAACCCCCGTGGTCCATGGGGGCCGCGGGGGCGTTCGGCTAGCCGCGGGGACGGACTATCTGCGCAGCGTGTTCAGCTGAGATCGGGAATCAACCACGAATGGCGCACACGGCATCGAGAACCCCGCAACAAACCTCGTCCTAGATTTCAAAGCCAGCAATCTTCCGAGTGTCGAACTGCATGGTTACGCCATGTCTCTCTAAGCGTAGGTGCACAACTACGAGGTTTTCTCAAAAGTTTTAATTGTAACCACACGCGCCATATTAATGACATTTATTAAATACGACTTAGAGCAAAATGGGATTTGAAGCAATTGGGAAATACCTTTTGCTCGATTACCAGAATGAATACTTCTCAACCCATTATTAAATAATGTATTTGCCTTTAGATAGTTCTCAGCTCGTCGCCGATCGAAACGCTCGGCGACGATTGTATCAATCTTATCGACATCCAGTGATCGACCCTCTTTGAAAGCTGAACGTAAACACTGAGAAACAACGAACTGTTTATACAAATTGCTACGCGAAATGCTATTAACAGTCATTCTGTATCGAATGAGCGGCTCTGGAACATTTCCAATAGTGAACCCTTCCAGCTCGGCACGCAACAGCAAGTCATAATCTTCTGCTAGCGGAACAGACCGATACCCCATTTCAAATACAGACCTTCTTCCAAACCAACTCGGATGAGGTACGCAATTTCTAATCATAAGAGAACGCCTAACGCCTTCACCCGAACTTGGAATTGAATCAACGACATATAATTGACTACCGTCTTCGTCAATGGCGTTCAAATAAGAACCCACTAGGTCAAGCTCATGCTCTTCAAGATACGACAACTGCCGTTCAATGCGCTGCGCCTCAGAAATGTCATCTGAGTCCATTCGGCAGATATACTGACCGCGTGAGACCTTGAACGCCTTTTCCAATGATGCAGCAAGACCAAGATTGCGTTCATTTCTCACGAGGCAAATCCTGCTGTCATGAGAGCTATAGTTTTGAGCAATGTCGTAAAGTGTGTTGTCATCTGGATTATCAAAAACAACAACCACCTCGATTCGATGGTAGGTCTGCTTTAAAATAGACACTAGTGCCTCAGTAAAATCTTTGGCGCTCTCCCTATAACAAGGCATGAGCACTGAAACCAACTGTGAATCTGTCAACTAAAACCTCCAACACCGCTGCGGGAGCAAACGCTAATGAAAACTACCGATAGTTTAATAGTCCTTCATGTGGCATATATTACAAGTGATTTCGCTTCTGGCGTGTCTACAGTGGTGCCTCAATACCTAAATGAGCAGTCAGAAATAAAGGACATGAATATAGCTCTATTAAATCTTACAAACTACAGACCTAAAGATGCGAAATATCCCGTCTTCTATCAGTCATGCATAGAAAAACTTCCTGAACCGTTTTGCAATCCGTCACTCGTAATATTTCATGAGATATATAGGCCGGATCACGTTAAACTAAGCCATTGGCTCAGAAGACATGCGATCCCATACATCATCACACCGCATGGGTCTCTAACATATGTGGCGCAAGAACAGCATCATTTAGCTAAACAATTGCTTAATGTTTTCTTCTATAACGCCTTTATTCGCAATGCTGATTGTATCCATTTTCTATCGGAAAAAGAAGCGATGAGTTCAAACGGCTTTAAACATAGGAAAGCAAGCATTATTCCAAATGGTGTTAGCATCCCAAAAGCCAAAGCCTCAAGCTTAGACAGCCGCATCGCGCTTTTTATTGGCCGCCTAGATATAGAGGTCAAAGGTCTTGATCTACTGATCAAGAGTCTGCCGCTAATTGCTGATGAGCTAAGAGGACTCGGAGCTAAAATCTACATCTACGGTCCAGACGAAGATGGATCTATGGCCAAACTGGAACTACTTAGTGCCGACAATCAAGTATCCGATATTGTTTTATTAAATGGCCCAGTTAATGGTCAATCTAAAGCGGACGCTTTCCTCCAATCGCAGTTTTATATCCAACTTTCACGCACTGAAGGTTTCCCGACGTCTGTTTTGGAAGCACTAGCATATGGCCTCCCAATTATTGTTACCGAGGGAACCACATGGAAAGAAACAGCGAACAATAAAGGAATTGGAATCGGTGTAGAATCTGATCTCGAAGCCATTTCTAACGCAATTCTCACCCTGTTCAATGACGATGAACTTCGTTGTAAACTTGCAAATGCAGCTAGAAAGTATGCAATTGAACACTTTCAATGGAAGGCCATTGCCAAGCGTCAATTTATTTTATACAGGGACATTGTAAACGGGCTTTCTAACTAACCACCTTGTTCTTCCAATACGGAAAGGGACTAAATGCTGTTTTCAATTATTATCCCTGCATATAATGCGGCATCCATTTTGCCGGAAACGCTATCATCCATCTACCAACAAACATATGACGGCTATGAAATAATTCTCATCAATGATGGATCAGCAGACACTACTGAAAGTGTCTGCAAAATGTTTTGTGAATCTCACAACAATACGCAGTACGTTAGACAAAATAATATGGGCGTATATGAGGCCAGGCGAAAAGGCGCGGAGATAAGCACCGGAGATTACCTGGTCTTTGTTGATGCGGATGATTCTTTGCGCTTCGACACCCTATCTATTCTTGCTCGCGAAATCGATAAGTGCAATCCAGACATAATCTGTTTCAGCTATACAAGAAACCCAGACTATTCAAATGATCCGTTTATCAATCCCGCCCTTCCGTCTGGCATCTATGAAGGTGGCGATCTCGACGAAGTCAGAAAATGTTTGGCACGAGGGAAACTCAATTCAATTTGGGGAAAGGCAATCAAAAGAAACTGTCTGATTGACGATTTAAGCAATACCGATACAAAGAGAATCGATTTTGCAGAAGATTTTCTGCAAATGATACCCATAGTCGATTCAGCCAGATCGGTTTTACAAATAAGTGATGCACTGTATTATTACAATTGTCAAAACGGACAAAGTGCAACACACAGCTATAAGGAAAAACAGCTTTCAGATTTAACCTTCGTCACCTCAAACCTAGTGAAAATCGCTGCTCGTTGGGGGGAAGAAACAGAAAGGCTGGCATGGAAAACAAGAACGGAACAGTATCTTTATCTTCTATCGATCAACGAGCTCAGTGACAATAAAGAGGCCAAAAAACGTAACTTTGTTTCAATTTCAGAGGCCTTATTTAATCCCTCGATTAAAGCTAATGTCCCTTGCAGCACCTACAGGCCTGACAGCTATTTACTGTTCCTTGCGGCAAAGAATAAGCAATATTTGTTATCTCGAGTAGTAATACGCTGTTGTGAACAGCTAAAACTATTGATACTGAAGATCTTGAGCTAATCGCCCTGTTGTCATCGCTCATTTTCCCTGGCACCGAGTAGTACCAACCGACTTGGCCTTCGATAATCAAATGTTAGGCAAGCCGGTTGGTCATAAAAGTAATGAAAGTACATTAGGCTATTCTGCTTAATAAGCGTCGCAGATTATCGCTTGATAAATGCAGATATGCTCGTCTTTTCGGATTCGTTTAGCCCAAACATCAAAACCAAGAAGAAATAGATAAAGAAATAAATTATTGCTGACACCAAAACCACCACAAGGCCAGAAAAAAGGCTTTTAATTAGGTTATAGAGCAGCAGCAAAGCCCCCGTACCGACAATAACCAAGACGGAAAGTTTGGCAATTTCAAGCCAAAATTTCTTTATGTTCAACCCAAGCTTTTCAGAATAATACCAATTCATACAGAAACCGTTACCTATAACCATAGCGATGGCTGTTGAAACTGCTGCGCCCACTATGCCCATAAGCTTGAGCAATATAATCGTCACGACCACGTTGACAAGCGCAATCGCAAGATACATATACCCCCTATACAGGTAAACATTCGCAACCTGCATTATGGTAAGTCCCAGGTTCTGAATTAAGTCAATGGTAAATGGAACCATTACGATCAAGGCGATATAGAAAGCGTCTATATAGTCCTTACCAGCCCAAATAATGATGAAATCTTTCCCCAGAACAATAAATAAACTAAGAACAAATCCGCAGACGATAAAGGAAATGCGACCGACTTTAATGAAGAGATCCGAAATTTCAGACATATCCTTATTCTGGCAATACAATTCTGAAACTCGAGGAAGAAAAACTGAAGAGGCTGCCGTACCGATTGTCATATAAATCGTGTAGATTTGAGATCCAACAGAATATACCGCAACGGCGGCAGCGCCAAAATAATAGCCGACAATTAATTGATCGGTTTTCCAGAAAATCTGGTCAGCAATCGTCACCAATACAATCGCGCCGCTAAAAAATAGCAATCCTTTAGCCAGTTTCATGTCCCAGCCATGATATCTGAAACTAATATGCAGATTATATTTAGCAAACAAACGCTGGCTCACCGCGCACAACACATTTGTAACAAGGACAACTAAACATACGGCTAATGCATTCTTAAAAATTGTCGTAAGTCCATACACAATGAAAGGCTGAGCTATTAGGGCGGCCAATTGTGAGCCCTTCAAAAAAACGAACCTTTCATTAGCAGTTATCGCCGCAACGCTAATAGTGTTGTTCATGATAACAATTGTGTTGATCCCTAATACAACAAGCATTGCGGAACACTCATCAAGCTGTGAGTTTGTAAAACTGGCTGAATATACAAACCGAACAACCACGGCGAGAACGCAACTTATTAGCATCACGAACACAGATAGGACCCAGTACAGACGCCTAGCTATTGCGAGAGTATTCTCCATTAAGTCGTTTTTGCCCTCTGCCATATACTTGCAATAAAAACGCCCAACACCGGCAGACAAAATCCCATTAATGGAAACTATATAAGACATGATAGAACCTATCAATTGATAGAGTCCATATTCGTCTTGTCCAATGTTTTGCAACAACATCGGAACATATACAAAGCCGACTAAAGCCTGAGCCAGTATATAACCATATGTAATTATTATGCCAGTAAGTCTTCTGCTTGCGCTACTTATCAGAATCACCGTTTCACAATTAGTTGCTTCAAATACCATTCAGAAATTAAAGCACTATTTAATCAGAACAACCGATTGCCGAACCTCTCCTTTGTTCGCATTGTTAAAGCAGGGTCCGATTAAATTCCCAGGCAGAATTTGATGCCACATTTTATTGTCATGCGGATTATCTCCCCAGAAGAACCCAATATGACAGTCGATTGATCCGTCAGTCTTAAAGAAGATAATATCTCCCTTTTGAGCATAACCACTATTTAGCATATCTTGGACAGTACGGAACTCATACATTTTGCATCCCAAATCTCGAGCATAGCCATACCATCTCCAAGCGTTAATATAGCCGCCACCGCCTGGCCCCCCAGCCCAAGGAGAGTGATTATTATTCTGCGCAATACGATTGACATCGCCACCAACCGCAGCATAAGCATGAGCCACGAAGCCAGTGCAATTCATGCCAGTATAGCCATCCCATCTCGGGGCACCTTTTGGGTAAAGGCAACTATCATAGGAGAAGCCACCGGAATATCTCGTTCCTAAATAATAGCCATCAAATTGATGCGACGTAAGCCAAGTGACGAGTCCAATACGACTAACCCCCAAAACCGTTGAGCTGCCAAATGGGCTGTAGTAAATCTGAGTCGACTTCGACTGGAGAGTGCCATCAGGAAGCAAGACATCGCAGTAAAGATCGTAATAACCATCTTGCAATCCAAGTGCAGAGGGATTGAAATAAGCGTCATTCACACTGGAAAATTCTTTTAGAACACCCCATTTACTCCAGTCGGACTTGGCCCAAACAAATTTAAACTGAAATTGCCCAGATTTTTCAGCTGCAAGCGTTCCCAAATCAGCTCGAACTCCCCAAGAATTATTGCCATCAGTCGAAATTGCAGTAATCCTCGAGAAATCCCAACAGCTAATGATTGTTCTTTTTGTTTGGACAACTCCATCTGACCCCGAAACGTCACAGATCAATTCATAGTCTCCGGCGTCTTTTGGATCCCATTGCAAGTGTGAACTTGTGCCCTGTTGAGCAACGCCCCAGTCAGCCCAATTATTCTTATTCCAGACGAACTTATACTGTAAGTAATTAGTATCACCCGAGCATCTGGCATCGATCTCAGTGCTTTCATTAGGCCTGACAAGCGTTGCAGAAGAACTCAAGGACTCGTAATTCCACTTCTCGGAGCCAATCGAGCATTCAGCCTTCGAGGTCATCGTCTGATCGTTGGCCTCATCAATAACATCAACAAAAACGGTGACAGCGCCAGATTTATCGACTCTCCAGTCAATTGAGGATTTACCTCTGCCGGAGTCAATCACACCCCATTCAGCCCAGTTGTTCCGCATCCAAACATATTTGTATGAAATCTGATTATTCTTTCGGATGGTAATCCGAGGTGTAATTAAAAGCGTATCCCCTACGCACAAATTGGATGAATCAGATTTCAAATCTATTGAAGTGAAGTTAGATAGATTTCTCTCCACCCTGACGGGGAACCTCCAGGTCCTCACGTTGCCGGCCGAATCGACGGCGTCGACCAAGATGTTGACGTCGCCGGCGACCTCCGGCACCCAATCGCAGGAGGCCTCGGGCCCGAGCTGGCGGATGGTGCCCCACCTGGACCAGCCGCCCTGCTCCCAGACGAACTTATAGCGGACCGAGCCCGAGTTGCCGGACGCGGTCAGGCCGAACGAGCAGCGGTCGCCCAGGAGAGGAGACCCTCCATCGGACGCCTTTGCCGAGAGGCCGTCGACAGAGTAGTCCTCTGAAACCGGCGAAGTTGCACTTAAATCATCGGCCCGTGTTGAATCTTCAATCTGTGATGGAGACAGGCCCGCTTCACTCAGACCAAAGCAAGGAGTTACGGCCAAACAGAAATAAAAGAAGAAAAAAGCGACACGGACAGCTTCACTTCTAAAGAAATGCATATAGAACCTCCCCGATAGTTCACTCAAACATAATATTGCTAGCAAGTAACAATTTAAGGCCAAGATTTACCATACAAGTAAGGTCGACTACAATCAGCGCAGTCGACCTAGAGAATTCATATTGATATTAGCCAATTAAAGAAATAATGCGCGCAATATTCTGACCATATGTGTCACCCGGAACAGCCCAGCGGCCATTTAAATCTTCCAAATATGGCGCAACTCCGAGAAAACCCTTAGACTGAAGGACTTCATATCGAGGATCCACACAAGTGTTATTCAACGCCGCACCAGTAGCATATCCTTTAAGATGCTGGACTTGGGCAAGCAAGCCCTGATATACATCGTCAAATCTAGCGCCTCCCGATTGTTGATTGACGGCGCCCAGTCCGGCGAAATTGCACTGATTCGGCTTTACGGAACCTCCAAATTGCAACCATCCAGTCTCAAGCATAGCCTGAGCAAAAACAACTTCCGGACGAACCCCCTCAGAAACAGCGGCTTCGACAATTAATGAACAAAAATCACGAATAGTAGGTGCTCCCTTTGAAACAAATTCGTCTGAGGGATATGTATGTCCTGTTGATTCATATAAGTTCACCATAGCATCAACTGAAGTCTGCAGACTTCCCATAATTGGAGTACCCTCCACCGTGACCTTGCGGGTCAGGTGCCTCTCGGCGGAGCCGTCGATCACGTCGAGGTAGACGGTGTACTCGCCCGGCTCGGTCGGGGTCCACTCGCAGGAGGAGGAAGCGGAGGGCTGCTGGGCGACGCCCCACTTGGCCCAGCCGCCCTTCTCCCAGACGAACTTGTACTTGAGGCCGGAGGCGTCGCCGGACACCTTGGCCTGCAGCTTGACCGGCTTGCCGCAGCGGGCGTCGCCCGAGACTTCGAGCGACTCAAGAGACCAATTAACAACTTTGTATTTAGAAGTGCTAGTCACATACCCATTGGAGTCAATGACATCAGCATAGATCTCATATTCACCAGCCTGGGGCAGGGTCCAAGAAATCGACGGCGAAGTTAAGTCTTGACCGATTACACCCCAATTGGAATCACTCCAATCAGACCCAGCCCTATGCCAAACAAACTTATATCTAAGGCCATCAGTCTTGCCGCTAACATTTACACCGATTTTTACCGTTGACCCCGCATGTCCCAGTTCTTCCGAGAAGGAAATTCCATTGACGGAGTAGGGATGCGGGAACTGCGCGATGATTGCGGCAGCGTCAGCCTCGCCAAGACGGCGGCAACCATCGTCCGAGAAATAGTTGACCACATCACCGTAATTCGAGATGAAGCCATGTTCGATAAGAATACCTGGAATTCCCTGCTCGCGAGCGCAGCGGATAACGGCGAACTCGTCGCCTACCTCCATTTGAAATACGCCGCGGTATGTTAGTCCCATAGCAGCAAGGTTGTTCATGACCTTGTTGGCAAGCTCAACAGAGACCTGCGTGTAGTCGGTGCCATTTGCGGTAGGAGCATAAACTTCTGCGCCGTGAGCTCCAGAAGACCCAGAGTTGATGTGAAAGCTAACAAAGGCCTGCGCGCCCTGATCAATGCAGCGCTGTACGCGATAAAGATAATCATTACTGGGATAGTAGCCAGACTGCTCGCGCGCAAGAACGATCTTAAAGCCGTAAGCTTCAAGTTTATTTTTGCAGGCTGTCATGATCTTCCAGGTAAGGTCGGCTTCACTCTTGCCATTTCCCTGCGCGCCGGAATCAACTCCGCCATGACCGGCATCAAGTGCAATCACCCCAACATTGCGCGCGGAGCGCTCAGCGTAGGTAGATATGCCGTCAGGCGAATCAGCGCATTCCAATGCCTGCTGAATCGACTGGGCCTCAACGGCATTACCATCGCCGTCCGCATAGTAAACAGAAGTGCCCTCGGAGCTCACGGAGCTATCAACGACCGTAAACGAATAATCCCTGTCAGAAAGATCAATCTCATGCTCAGAGCCATCGCCCTGCAAAGCATAGGTTATCGATGTGAGGAAATATGTATTAGATTCCAACTGCGAGCCAAAAATAAAAGCAGCAGAATTATCAGCCGTTGCAGATGCTTCAATAGTCCCCTGAACCCCATTGGCACCTACATAGTTAAGCTTTGCGGAAGCAATGGTATCGCCATCATCAGGAGTAGCAAAGGCGACAACCTGGTCAGTCCCACCGGGAAGGCTCGGGTAGGCCAGATAGACATATTGAAAAGAAGAATCGACCGGTTCAGCCTGCTGATGGCTCTCAGATACATCAACGCCAAAATCCTCATCAGCCGATTTGTCAACGTTCGTTGCCGGTGATGAATCATCAGCAGCGTCGACATCGACAGAACCCGCATCACGCGAGGCCTCACCATCATCGTCTGCAGTAGCAGCGTCCACGGCAGCGTCCGCAGACGGGACGTTGCTCGCAGCGTAGGCAGCAGCCACAGGACCCATCAAGGATGAAATGGTCAAAAGACCAGCAAGAGAAAAAGCTGTTGAGGCACGCAATGCCTTTTTCATATCGAATCCCCCGTCACAAATTATGTTACTAAGAGAAGATTATCTTACAATCCCCTCTGCATCGGAAGTCCAGTTATTCGAAGCGCGGGAATTGTTATAAAGGCAGACAGAAACCTACTCTTATAAAAAGCAGGTTACGTTCTCAGCAAACTTTTGTTTTTCGTCCTTCCATGGACACAGTGTCAGCTCTAGTTTTTGAAGCAATTAGCGGCGCCCCAAACAGCGCAAGCGCCAGTGACACGAAAATCCATTGCAACACGCAATTCGTTTAAGCACGTGGCGGACGACGAAAGCGTGTACACAGCCGCGAAATACAGCAAAATGCCCCAATGTTTCGCTTGTATCAGAGGAGTCTGGGGCTTCATTGACAGAGTAACCTGGCTAACGCATTCAAGAAAAGTAGAGCGTGGTCTTCATGAATCAAACACCAGTAAGCAACGCTCGCACGTGTCTTTGAATCTTCAAATGAGCAAGAAGACAGGGATCTATGAGAGATTTAATAGTTCTTGGAAGCTGGGAATCATCGAAATCACCATCTTTATACAAGAGAGAATCATATAGCTTCTTATCGTTCTGTCGCGAAAAGATATGAGTGACCAGATGCACATCGAGGGCCTTTGAAAAACAGTCTTCATCCCTTAAAGATTCAGCAATATAACAACCGCCCCAATCAAAAAAGCCGAGATAACCCCGGCTGATAATCAAAGAGGCGGTTTTCTGCTGGCTGTCAGCCGCGGCATCCTCACGGAAACCTAGTTGGCGCCGGAATTATAGTCCCCGGCGCGGACTCGCCTTATCTCCCCGGTGCGGGCTCGATATCCTCTCGGATATCTAATCGTCTTGGACTTTTACCTGCCCAAGCACAGTACAGCTTTTACGTGCCGCCACACGGAGCTTAGCTCGTGGACTATTTTCTAAGATATAGACCTTCAAAGCAACTTGGGTTCAAGCACGGACAAACAAAACAGGCACTGAATACAAGACTTGCTTATCAATAGTTGTCAATCACATGCGTTACCAGCAAATATCGTCCGTCTCATACGCTGCGATACAATCAATCTCACCAAATGCTAAACCAGTAAGTCGAAGGGACCAACGTGCTAACAATTCACTATGGTGATATGGAAAACGTTATCTACAACACGTCGGTTTACTTCGATAACGTCTATTCGCCCGGATGGTTTCAAAATGCTTTTGCGCAAAGAATTATTAAATCCATCGATAAAGGCAGTGTGGTTGGACCCGGCGCAATAAACACCAAGATCCTAGGCATTATCCCACCGGAAAGGCTATCGGGCGGAACTAAGACGCTGCTGCTCATGTACTTCATGCCTCTGAACATATACAACGCCACAACCTGTAGCGACAATTGCGCTTACTGGATTCTAAGAATTGCCACGCAAAAGGACTTAACCATCAACCTCTACCATTTGATGGATTTTGGGAACGGCAAATTCACAGCGACCGTTGCAAACACGGGCGATGTCGTTCACACGATGTTCGACCTTGTCCCTATAGCCACAAAATGCCTAAGGGAAAACTCCTGACATGCACTTTCGTTAGGCTCTGTTAGACCAAGATTGACATACATATGTCATCACGGCGCCATATCGTTAGCCTCGTAGACCGCGGGGCAGCATGAACGCCGAGGACCTGGTAATCACCTTCAAGAGGGACATCGCGAGCCTCAGCAGGACCGAACGCCGCCGGCTCCGTCTACGAGGCCGAGCGCTCCCCGCGCTGCGGGTCCGCCGCGGTCGTGAAGAAGGGCAAATCAAAGAACGGCGAGCAGCGTTACCTCTGCCAGGATTGCGGCAGGACCTTCGGCATGGGCAGCGGGCACATCCTGGGGACGAGCAGGCTCCCGAAGGAGACCTGGATGGCCAATGCCGAGTGCTTCGTTCTCATGCTGCCCCTGCGCGAATGCGCGGGGCGCTGCCATGTCTGCCTCAAGACCGCCTACACCATGCGCCACAGGCTCATCGAGTGTCTCTCGGCCTACTCGCCCTCGTTCAAGACCGGGCGGGGCTGCGGCTGCGAGCTCGACGAGACCTACTTCCCCGAGTCGTTCAAGGGCAACCACACGAAGGGGTCATTTACGATGCCACGTCACTCCCGACATCGTGGCAAGCAGGTGCACAGGCGCGGACTGTCGCGCGAGCAGATCTGCGTCATGACCGGCGTGAACGACTCGAACGAGACGTTTCTCCAGGTCTCGGGACGAGGCATCCTGTCGAGGAAACGCGCCATGGACGTGCTGAGGGACCGCATCGCGTCCGCTTCCGTCGTAACGACGGACAAGGCGTCCGCCTATGTCGACGTCCTCGCGGAGCTCGAGGTCGACGCACACACGGCCTACGATTCCAAGGACCCTTCCGAGGGGACCATCAACCGGATCAACACCGTCCATTCGCTCCTCGATACCTTCATGAAGCCGTTTAAGGGCGTGTCGACGAAGCACCTCGGCACCTACCTCGCTTGGTTCAAGTGGTGCCGGACCTTCATGGCGACCGATTCCGGCACCGCCGAGCGCACGGTCGCGCGACAGCTCGCCAACGGCGTGTGCAGGAGCCGCATCCATGATATGTTCAACGTCCTGCCGCCCTAAATGGACTACTGGACCGAAGCCGCCGCATAGAGACAGTAGAATGGTCGCATCGCGATATACGAGGAAAGGTGCAGCCATGCCGTCGAATATACCGGCCACGACGATCCGGATCGACCCGGAGGCCAAAAAGGAGGCCACGGCCATCCTGGACGAGCTCGGCCTGTCCATGTCCACCGCCGTCAACGCGTTCCTCAGGGCGCCCGTCCGGAAGGGCGGGTTGCCGTTCGAGATGAGGGTCAAGGCGCCGGTGCCCGACGGGAAGACGGCAAGATAGTCGGCAAATCGACTTGGGCGATGGGACCCTCACGATTGACCCGACAGATCTTGAGCACATCGCCCCCTTGCCGGATTCAAACCCGGCAAGGGGGCGATTATCTTGCAATTTCAAAAAGATGATTGGGGCAGAATGTCAATCATGGTCTAACAGAGCCAAATCAATCCAACAGTTTAGATAACGGGTAATGATTCGGGAACAGGGCGTTCGGCCGGATGGAACAGATAGATATGGACCTTGAATATCAACTTCATCCGAACACCTCCCATATTCATCTGTACATGTACGGATGAATATGGGAATCCGATACCCTGAGGGCCGGATCGGCCGGCCCCGGAAGATCGGAGGACGCCATGTCCGGAAAGGGCGGGAAGGGCGCCGCGAGGGCGGTCCCGAGGACCCACGGCAGGCTCACCGGGTACGAGCGGGACACGGTCCAGAGGATGCTGAAGCGCAGGGTTCGCTCGGCCACTTCCTCGAGAGGTTCAAGGGCGTATCGACCCGCAGGCTCCACAGCTGCCTGATGTGGTTCAGATGGCTGCGCGAGGCCGCACGCGTCGGGGACAGGACGTCGCTCATGCGCGAGCAGCTCGACGACGGGCGCTACGAAAAGATCCGGAAGAAGATGATGGAGCCGGAGTACGAGTTCCATCTGGAGCCGGACGTGCAAACGGCGGGTTAACATAGCCTTTCACCAAAAAGGGCGAGCGGCCGCGCCCTGCGACCACCCGCCCTCAATCAAAGCCCTTCTCGGCCGCCGTAGCTACCGGTTCCGGCGCCGCAGGATAACGCCTGCGGCGATCAGCACCACCGCGCCGCCCGCGATGCCACCCAGGGCCATCGGCGACAAGCTGGTATCGCCCGTATACGGCAGACCCGGCTTCTCCTCCTTCGGCACCGGTGACTTGCTCGGCGGATTGGTGGGCGGCTCCGTCGGCGGGGTGGTCGGCGGCGTGTACGTGTTCTTGAACACCGGCGCCACGGCGCCGTCATAGGTTACCGTCGCCACCAGATGGCCCGCACCGTCGTCCGTCACCGTCACCGTTACCCGGTGCTCGGCCGCGTCGTACGTCACGTTCTTCTGACCGTCGTCCACCTCGGAGATGCTGTAGGCGTACGTTCCGGGCTTGTCGTACGAGATCGCCTCGAAGCCCACCGTGCCGTCCGCCGCGTTCTTTGCGGTCTGCAGCACCTTGCCGTCGGCATCCTTCAGCTGGAAGGAGAACTGCCCTTCCTTCAGGTCCTCGCCGCTCAGCACCTTGGAGGCCCCCAGCTTCACCTCAGTCGCGGCCGGCGCGTAACTGTTGCTGAACGCCACCGCATCCGCAGCCTTGCCGCCCTTGCTGTAGGCAACCTGCGCCTCCAGCGCGTGCGTCTCCGCATTCTCCGTCACCGTCACCGTCGCGGTAAAGACCGTCGTGTCGTAGGTGACGCCGTTCGCCGTCGCCCCTGCCCGCTCGGACACGGTGTAGACGTACGTCCCCACCTTGTCCAGCTGCAGCGGCGCGAAGCCGAACGTGCCGTCGGCGCCGTTCTGCACCGTCTGCACCACGTTACCGTCGGCGTCCTTCAGGTCGAAGAAGAACTCACCCTCGGCCAGGTCGCGGCCGGTCAGAGCCTTCGTTCCGGTAATCGTCGCCGTCGTTGCCGTCGGCGTGTAGGTGTTGGTGAAGGTCAGATCCGCAGCCGTCTTGTTCGCCGTCGCGGTCAGCTGGCCGCTGCCGTCATCGGTCACGTTCACCGTTACGTCCAGCACCGCATCGCTGTAAGTGATGGTGCCATCTTGGCCCGCAACCTCCTTCACCTGGTACGCATGCGAACCAGTTGCGGTGTACGAGATGGCCTTGAAGGTAAACGCTTTACCCACGTTCGTGGTCCGGTCGATCTCCTGCCCGGTGGCCACGTCAATCAGCGCGAATGTGAACTCGCCATCGGCGGGCGTCCGCGTGGTGGCCGGGTCGGCATTCTCAAGCACCTTGGTGCCAGAGATCTGGTAGGAGGTCTGACCCGGCTGGTAGCTGTTCGCAAACGTCATGGTATTGGGGGTGACGCCGTTCTCGGTGCCCTCGCTCGGTTTCACCGTAGAGCTCTCTACCACCAGCTTGCCGTCGTTGTTGTCCTTCACCACGTAGGTCAGGGTGTACGTCTTGCCGGTGTAGGTCACGCCCGGCACGCCCGGCGCGCCGTCCGTCGGCTGCACCTCACGGACCGTGAAGGGAAAGGTGCCCGCATGGTCGAAGGTCAGCTCGTTAAAGTAAACCTTGCCCTTGGCGTCGTTCTTCTGGGTCTGGAGCACCGTACCGTCAGACCCCACCAGCTCGAAGGCGAAGTCTCCCGCCTTTAGCTGATAGCTGCCGTCGTGCACGTCAACGCTCTTGGTGAGGGCGATCGCGCCGGAGTTCGTCGCCTTCGCCTTGTAGGTGTTGGTGAAGGTGGGCTTCGTGGCGTCCGCGCCGTCGTAGGCGACGCTCGCCTGCAGCGTGCCGGCATTGTCCACAACCGTCACCACGGCATGATGCACCGCGTCGTCGTAGGTCACGTAGGCCAGATCACCCTTCCGCTCCACGATAGTGTACTCGTACGTGCCCGGCTTCGCGTAGGAGAAGGCGTCGAAGTTAACACTTCCGTCCGCGCCGTTGGTCGCGGTCCGGACGGGCTTGGCCCCGGCAAGCTGCTCAGCAGTCATTTTGCCCTCGTACACATCGAAGGTGAACTCGCCGTCCTTGGGGACGATCGGCGTGTTGTCGTCCTTCTTCACATAGCTCTTCTGCGCACCGAGGGCCAGACCGGTCGCGGCCGGCTGGTAGGTGTTGGTGAAGGTATCCGAGCCGGATGCGCTCGTCACGATCGCCTTCGCATTCAGTGCTCCGTTCCCGCCGTCTGTGACCGTCACCGTATAGGTGAGGGCATGATTGTCATAGACCATGCCCGGCTCCGCGCCCGGCTGCTCCACGATGGTGTAGGTGAAGTCCTTGCTCGCGGCGCCGTCCAAGTCGGAGAGCTGGAACTCGCGCGTGAAGCAGACCTTGCCGTTTGCATCGTTCTTCGCGGTGGCGATCACGTTGCCGGCAGCGTCCTTCAGGTCGAAGGTGAACTCGCCGTCCGCAGGCTTCGTCGTGTGATCGAAGCCGTCCGCAACCTTGATGGTCTTGGTCGCCGTCAGCTCCACGGATCCCTTTGCGGTGTAGGTGTTGTTGAAGGTGGGAGCCGTAGCGGTACCGTCATAGGTGACGGTCACCTTCGTCTTGTTGTTGTCGTCCTGGTTCTGCTCTACCTTGACGTGGACCTTGACTTCCTTGGCGTCGTAGGCCACGCCGTCGACGGACTGGCCGGCCTTCTCCTCCTTGAGCGTGTAGTCGTACTCGCCCAGGTTCAGGCCCTTGACGGTCAGCTTGACCTTGCCATTCTTATCGTTGGTGCCGCGAGCGTCCTCATTGCCGTCCTGGTCGTACAAGCCGAAGGTGAACGCATCGGCCGTCAGGTCCTTGCCCGCGAGAACTTTCGTGGCCTCAACGGTGACGTCCGCCGTCGGCTTCGTGTTGGTGAAGGTCGGCACGGCCTTCTCACCGTCGTAGGTGACGGTCGCCTTCAGCTCGCCCTTTTCGTCGGTGACCTTGACGTGGACCTTCACGCCCTTCGCGTCGTAGACGACGGTCGAGTCGGCGCCCTTCACCTCCTTGATGGTGTAGTCGTGGTCGCCCAGCGTAGCGTAGTCGATGGCTGCAAAGGCGACCTTGCCGTCCTTCTCGTTTTGGACAGTCTGGACCACGCTGCCGTCCTTGTCGAGCAGCTGGAACGTGAAGTCACTCCCCGCGAGCTCACCGCCCGTGAAGCGCTTCGTCGCCTTGAGCGTTACCGAGGTCTCCTTCGGGCGGTACGTGTTCGTGATCACCGCAATCTGATCGTCGATCACCTGAGATGTGGCGGTGCCATCATCCTTATAGATCTGCTCCATTTTGACGACTGGCTCGGTCAGATTTCCCTTGCCGTCATCCTTCACCGTTACGGTCACTTTGTATTCGGCGCTGGAGTAGCTGACACCGCCCAGCCAACTGGGATCGCTCTTGGCGGGCGTAGTCTCGGCAATGTAGTAGGTGTACTTGCCAGGCTTCTCATACATAATCTCTCCGAAGCTAAATTCTTCGGCGCTCGTAACGGTCTTCTCGACCTGCTTCATGCCGGCCACGGGCGCTGCCGTGGCACCATCAGGCATCGGCGTTCCATCGGCGGCGCGCAGGCAAAGCTCGAAGCTGTCGGCGCTAGTCCACTCACGGCCGGTGAACTTCTTCTTCGCCTTGATGCCTGTGAGCGTCACCGAAGACTTCACGCTGTAGCTGTTGGTGAACACCAGCTTGTTGTCTTTGGCCACCGTGCCGTCGGAATTCTGCGGGGCAATCCTGCCCGAGATGCTATCGCCTTCTTCAGTCAGATTCTTGTCACCCTGCTTGCGGCCGGTCAGCTTATAGCCCGCGGGCATCTTGTCTGCGCCGGTCAGCTCCTGCACCGCGTACTGGTCACCCTCGGCGAGACCGTACACGCGGATCGTCTGGTCGGCCGTGATGGTCTGCTCGCGGCCGTTCTCGAGGTCGAACATTTTGCCGACCTGCTTCTCGCTTGCGGTCCCCGCGTTCTCAAACACCGCGGCCTTGTACGTCTTCCCCGCCGTCGTGGGCACGGTGAACTTGAAGGTGAACCCCGCGTCCGGTTTTCCCGTCAGGCCCGCTGGCACCATGACCTTCTTCATCACCTCGAGGCTCGCCTCGCGTTCGTTCGCCACGCGCACGCAGGTGGCGCCCGTAAACAGGGCGTTCAGATTCATGTCGCCCAGGTCGGCGCGGGCGCCCTTCGCATTAGTGTCACCAGACACGTCCTGCGTGATGCCCATACGTATCCAGCCCGTCTCGGTCTCCAGGCGGTAAGGTTCGTCCTTCTTGGTGGGCCCATACTGGTAGACACGTCCATTGGCGCCGTACTTAAGATGTACCTCATTCTCGCCGCCCTTGGCGTCATTGTTCCAGGAAAGGTTGCCGTTGCCGTCGAGCGTCCCGTCGGACGTCTGGCGCTGGCCCTTGATCCACGTGAGCGTGTTGTCAATGTCGCCCTCTGCGCCAAACTGGCCCAGGCTCTTCATGAGCGAGCCCACGCCCACGAACGTCGAAACGCCGTCATCAACTGTACCAGCATCGGCGTGGACGCCGTAATCGTCCACAATCACCTTGATGAGCCTGTCATTAAGCAGGAAGCCATTGGGCGCCGAGACCTCCTTCAGGAAGTAGGTACCCTTCACGAGCGGCTCGCTACTGTCGCTCGTAGACGGGAATACGCCCGCCCCTTCGAGCTTGACCGGGTTGGCGACCGACCTCGTCGTCAGGGTGTCGTAGGGGGCCTGGTCGCCATCGAGCACGGCCTTGCCGTTCGCATCCGTAGTCACCTGGGTGGACTTGTAAAGGCCGAACTTCGCCCCGTCAACGGGCTTACCCTCGGTATCGGTCTTCTGCACGAACAGGCGATTCTGGATGTTCGTGACGAGCAGGCGCGTGGCGAACTGCCGCTTGAAGTTCGTGCCGTCTGCGATGTCGTCGCTGTACACGTGGACTGTGTTCTTAGGCGTCGCGTCGCCGATCGAGCTCGCCGTTGTGTGGTAGATGGCCACCGTGTACTCGGCATCCTTGCGGGCATCACCGCTCAGCAGGTAGTAGTACTTGGAGATGTCACCGGGCAGATTTTGAATCTCTACCTGGTACTGGCCGCTTGTGTTGAGCGTGAAGGCGTGCAGGTCCTTCTTCGCCGCCTCGATAGCACCGGTCATGCCCGGCTCCTTGGCGAGGGTGTATCCCGCTCCCGTCGATGGGTCGCCCGACACGGCGTACCAATTGCTCGGATCTTTGATACCTGTGCCTGCGCTTTTGTCGCGCTTGAGCACCACAGCGAACAGTATGCCGGAGTCCAGATTGACGGTCTTGTCGGACTTCGTCAGGTCATTATTTGCCTTGTACACGGTCGACGGCGCGGTGATGGTCTCCTTCGCGGCGGCGAACGCACCGGTCTTCCACACGACGCTGCCCACGTCCATACCGCCGCGGTTGATGATGACGCCGCCCGCGCCGTTCTCAGCGCTCGCGGGCACGTACTCGAGCTGCATGCTACCACCCGTCGCCGCGAGACTCGAGCGGTATCCCTCGGGTACGCGCGTCTCCTTCAGGAGGTAGTACTTGTTGTTGTCGTGATCCTTATTGTAGAGATCGTCGAAGTTGATGACGCCGTTGTCCACGTCGTTCGTAAGCGTTAGGTGGCCGGCCTCGTCCGTGGTACCGGAGCCGATGAGCTCGCCCACGGTCTTGAAGTCCTTGTCGGTCTTATAGAGCTTGAACTCGGCACCCTGTACGAACTTGCCGTCCTGGTCGAACTTGATGATGTCGGACTCGGGCACCGTCACGAGGTTGAACTTGAGCTCCATGTTGGAGTCGGTGGCGCCGCGCTCCAGGTAGAAGAACTTGAGGGTGTGGTTGGTGCCTACGGCGAAGGTGTTGCCGTTGAAGCCCGAAGTGTCCTTATTCGCCTTCTGGTACTTGTTCTTCAGTGTGTCGTCGTTATTACCGTTCACCTTAATGTCGCCCGTACAAAAGTTGATGCTCAGACTCGCGCGGTTGTGAATACCGCCGATATCACCCACGAGGACATCGTCGATGAACACCCAGACGTCATCATCGCCGGCGAACTCGAACACCATGTCGTCGCCCGCGTTCGTCTTGCCGCCAGCAGGCTGCACGAATCGCGTGGACATTGAGAGGCCGAAGTGGTGGTTGACGGGGCGGCCGTCGTTGTAGCGCGAATCACCGGTGTTGTCTGCCTTGATGCCGGTTTGGACGAGCCGGCCGTTTTCCTCTTTGAGCACCTTGTCTGCCGCGTCGAACGGGAAGAACTGACCCTGGTGGGACGAATCGCCCACTTTGTCAATGCCCCAGGTGTCATAGATGTCGAAGGCATTCTTGTCAGCGTTGTAGGCTGCGTAGTTTTTGGAGCTGTCATAGACGTAGTAGCCGTTCTGAACCTTGAGGAGGCCCGTCACGCCAAAATGGGACGTCTTGCCGATCTGGGCAGAGGAATCGAACAGGTAGCAGAGGGACTCGCCGCCCCAGGTTTTGGAAAGCTGCGGATAGCCGTCTAAAAGCGTGTTGTTGACAATGCCGGGCTGCGGGTTCGTGTTGCCCGTCCAATGGTTGAGCGACTCACCACCCTGGCCGTCGTTAAACTGGAACCGGTGGTTTGCGTTGACGCCGCCGTTGCCGGAAACCGACAGATGGTTATCGGGATTCACCCAGTAATCAAACAGGTTGATTGTTGTCCCCGAAGGCGAAATCGTCGTAACCGTGTGGTCCGAAAACGCCGCTTCCGCACGGGTCGGCAGGAAGAAACTCGCCGTCAGCGCGACGGCGAGGGCCAAAACAATCACATATGGCGAGACCGGGCGCAGCCCACGACGACGGCCATAAGACATGACGGACCACCGCTCGCGCGGCCGGTGTTCACCAGGAAGTTCCCTGCTTAGACACCCCCCGGTAGCATTATTCACGAGTCGAGGCGTCGTCTCTCTGAGCTCCTGCATAATTTCCTCCCCAGTCACACGGCGACCTGCCCGGGTGCTCCCCGGGGGCCGAGGCAGTCTGGCACATGCCCGCAGTCGTTCAAGGAATACCAACCCCAGCATATGTCTCTTAAGATATCTTAGTCTTATTCTATGACAGTTTTTGTCTCATTACCGATGAAATCGGCTCAGTCCCTTTGTCGCATGCTAGAGCGTTTGAAGCAGAGCGATGAAAAAGCGTACGCCCTGGAGGTAGGCGCGGCGGGTGATGCGCTCGTTGGTGCCGTGGA
>OGWX01000522.1_pt1 | contig 27863 bp, 18 predicted proteins | sample 1576151 | NCBI WGS metagenome assembly OGWX01 (sample SAMEA3541591, study PRJEB24748) | human gut metagenome | biome: human gut; feature: human-associated habitat; material: faeces | place: China | collected 2012
ACAGCAGCGATCTGCTCGACAGCATGATCAAGTGGCCGGATAATTCCGATGCTTCCGCATGGTACTATCTCGCTGTGCAGGAGGCTACCAACAGCCACTATTACAAGACCAAGGAGAACAAGTTCGAGAAGTGGACCGAGCTTCGCGAGACCCGCGACTGGACCGAGCTGGAAAAGTAAATACTTTCCTGTAAGGGCGAACGAATCCCCCGGCCAATGGCCGGGGGATTTTATTGCGCTGATAGTTTTTTCTAAAGGAAACAAATTTCGGCAAATTTTTCTTGTTAAAATTATAACATATTGCCCTTGTGGTTTTTATATCATAGGTTCATAATAGGGATTGCCGAAAGGGAAAAGAGAAATTAAAAAAAGTAGGCTTTTCGGTGATTTTTATGCGAAAGTCATGCTTTCGCAGCCGGTATAGAGGAGGAGATAATATGATCAGCTTTATCGTATGCTTATTATTATTGATCACCGGCTATCTTACTTATGGTAAAATTGTAGACAAAACCTTTGGCCCGGATGACCGTGAAACGCCGGCAGTTCGTATTAACGATGGCGTTGACTACGTTGTCATGCCGCAGTGGAAGCTGTTTCTGGTACAGCTGCTGAACATCGCCGGCCTTGGCCCGATCTTCGGCGCACTGCAGGGCGCTCTATGGGGTCCGGTCGTATTCCTGTGGATCACATTCGGCACCATTTTTGCCGGCGGCGTACACGATTATTTCTCCGGCATGATCAGTGAGCGAAACGACGGTGCCTCCATCGCAGAGGTTACCGGCAAGTACCTCGGTCACACCATGCAGAATATCATGCGTGTGTTCTCAGTTGTACTGTTGATCATGGTTGGCACGGTATTTGCAGTCGGTCCGGCCGGTTTGATCGTTACGCTGTGCAAGAACAACGGTGTGTCCGGCGTGCTTTCGACCACGCTGTTCTGGCTGATCCTCATCCTGGTTTACTACTTTATTGCAACCTTTATTTCGATTGATAAGATCATCGGCAAGGTATACCCGCTGTTCGGCATGTGCCTGATCATCATGGCGGTCGGCGTTATCATCGGTATCTTCACCAACCCGAATTACACCATTCCGGAGATTTGGTCTCACCTGTACAACATGCATCCGTCCGGCACGCCGATTTGGAGCTTCATGTTCATCACGGTTGCATGCGGTGCAATTTCCGGCTTCCATTCCACGCAGTCGCCGCTGATGGCTCGCTGCATGAAGAACGAGAAGCAGGGTCACTTCGTATTCTACGGCGCAATGGTAGCCGAAGGCATTATCGCACTGATCTGGGCGGCAGCCGGCTGTGCTCTGTATGAGGTCACCGGCGGTCTCAACACCGGTCTGGCGGAAGCGCTGGCAGGCGGTCAGTCCGCAGCGATCTACGATGTATGCTCCAAGACTATGGGCGGCGTTGGTATTGCTCTGGCCATGATCGGCGTTGTTGTCTGCCCGATCACTTCCGGTGATACCGCATTCCGTTCCGCTCGTCTGACGCTGTCCGACTGGTTCCACATGGATCAGGGTTCGTACGCAAACCGCCTGAAGCTGTGTATCCCGGTACTGGGTATCGGCGCTATCCTCGGCATCGGCAATGCGACCGGTCTGATCGACTACACGGTTATCTGGCGTTACTTCAGCTGGACCAACCAGACGCTTGCTATGATCGTTCTGTGGGCAGCAGCTATGTACCTGTTCACCGAAAAGAAGAACTTCTGGATGGCAGCTGTTCCGGCTACGTTCATGAGTGCAGTTTCCTGCACCTATTTCATCCTCGCGCCGGAGTGCCTCGGCAGCCTGCTGAACAGCAAGACAGCGGACGGCACAGTAATTTACAATACCGCAGTGGCGTACCCGATCGGCATTGTATTCGCGGCACTGCTGCTCGCACTGTTCATCCGTGCGACCAAGAAGCGCGGCGCAAAGAAATCTGCTTGAATATAATAGCATTGCTGCAGCCGGCCGTTCCTTTGTGCGGTCGGCTGCGGCCATCCATAACGATAATTGCGGGGTGACGGAAAATGTTGAAACCTTATCCGCTCAGCGCGGGACGTATTGATGACGCGTCGCTTGCCGAGGATAAAAAAACCTGTCGGAAAATCGGTCCGTGCGGCATCGGCAGGCATGCCCTCTATTTGAACAGCTTTTTTGTTGACCGGCGGTATTATGTTCCGCTTTCCATGGTAACGCGTGTGTACAAGCGCGTTGCGATGAGCAAGGGCGGCTTTTCCGGCAAGGGCATTTTCGCCACGCTGTCCTATCTGGTCGTGGAGTTCGACGGCGGACAGAAGGTGTGCAATTTCAAGTATGAGCAGCAGGTCGATGAGTTTCTGAGCGTTATCCGAGCTGAGCACCCGTCTATTCCGTGTGTCAGCGCGGCGGCAGAGCAGCGCATTGCCGAGGAGAAGGCCCGCCGGGAAGAAGAAGAGCGCAATCGTCCGCCGATGAGCGCACAGGCGGAGAAAACCGTGCAGGCACTCGATAACGCAATCGACTATCTGGAGCGCCGTCCTGAGCTGGCCGAACGACTGAGCGCAGCCGCAAAACGCCGCCGGAACTTTCAGTGCACGAACGGCAGCTACTGCTGGGCCGCTATGGCGATCACACTTCTGGGATTTGCGGCGCTGGCTTACGGTATCGTTTCCTTCGTGCGTCACGGCTCGTTCTCGATTTATTTTACGCTGTTCGGTCTTGCCGCGATTTTCACGTTTGCAGGCTTCAGCGTCCTGCCGACAGCACGCAACAACCGTACCTCTATCATGCAGAATGATGCGCAGGCACAGGAGAAAATGCAGGCTTATCTTGCAGATTATCTGAATTTCCCGCTGCCGGCCCGCTATGCACATCCGGTTGTGCTGCGCCGCATGCAGCGTGCCGTCATGGATGGCCGCGCAGTGACTGCCGCGCAGGCGCTCGACGTTGTGAAGGCTGACTTGAAGACGCTGAACGCGGATGTCACAGTCTCGCAGGAGGAATACGATGAGGTGGTCGCCATCAAGCCCATGTTCCTCAATGCGGAGTATCAGTAACAATCAGATGATACAACTATCCCTCCCGATTACTGCCCGGGAGGGATAGTTCGATTTGGGCGGTTCTGCTTTCATGATAAGAGCTTATTCTGTAAGCGAAAAGCGAAAAGGACATTCCCGAGGGGTGGGAATGTCCTGCGAAAAAGAGTATCGATATGATCTGATTTAAGAGCACAGTCCGCATTTCGCACATGCAGACGGTGTGGCAGCGCAGCCGCCGAGGGCAGTCTCGCGCAGCTCGATGGGGATGCGGCGGCCGACCGCGTACATGGTGTCCAGCATCTCGTCGAACGGGATAAACTGATGGATACCGGCCAGCGACAGCTCAGCGGCAACGAGCGCGTTGGCTACACCTGCCGCGTTGCGGTTCTGGCATGGATACTCGACCAGTCCGCCGACCGGGTCGCAGACCAGACCGAGCATGTTCATCAGCACGGTGGAGGCCGCGTCAAGACACTGCTCAGGCTTGCCGCCCATCAGCTCGACAGCCGCGCTGGCCGCCATTGCGGATGCGATGCCGACCTCAGCCTGACAGCCGCCGACCGCGCCTGCAACGGTTGCGTTGCGCATGGCAAGGTAGCCGATCGCACCGGCGTTGAACAGGGCGTCGATCAGCCGTTCATCCGAGATGTTGTAGCGGTCCTGCAGGGCAAACAGCATGCCCGGCAGAACACCGGCGCTGCCTGCGGTCGGTGCTGCGACAATCAGACCCATAGAAGCATTTACCTCAAGCACTGCCATCGCGTACTGCGTCGCCTTGTGCAGTACGTCCCCGCAGATGGAGCGGCCTTTGGCCGCGTGCTGCGCCAGCTTTTTTGCCTCGCCGCCAATCAGGCCGCCCATGGACTTGACCGGCGTTTTGAGCGGTGTCAGCGCGGATGAGCGCATGATTTCAAGCGCCCTCTTCATACGGTGCGTGACCTCATCACGCGTGGTTTCGCCTAGCTGGCACTCGCGGCGGCGCATGATCTCGGAGATGGGGAGCTGCTGCTGCGTGCAGAGTGCAAGCAGCTCGGATGCGTTTTTGAAATCCATAATCTGCTCTCCTCCTTACGGTTCGATGATCATGACGTCGTGGACGTTGGGATTGTTTTTAAGCGGTTCCTCAATGCCCTCGGGAAAATGACCGTCCGACTCGACGATGGTGTAGGCGGTGTTGCCCTTGGACTCGCGGAACAGGCGCATGAACGCAATGTTTACACCCTTGTCGCTGAGCACCTTGGTGATGTGCGCCACAACGCCCGGCTTGTCCTGCTGAACGACGATGACCGTGCTGTATTCACCGGTAAAGTCAACCTCGACGCCGTTAATGCGCGCGATGCGGCACTTGCCGCCGCCGAGCGACTCGCCGCGGATGGTCATCACCTGACCGGCGGCGTTCTCCATGCGGATGTCCACGGTGTTCGGATGGACATCGGTCTCGGTCTCACAGGGCGTGAACGAGTAGGACAGGCCGCGCTCGGTCGCGATGGAAAACGAGTTGCGGATGCGGGTGTCGTCGGTCGAGAAGCCCATGATGCCGCCGAGCAGGGCGCGGTCGGTGCCGTGGCCGTGGTAGGTCTTGGCGAACGAGCCGTACAGGGTGAAATCCACCTTTTTAAGCGGCGGCGCGATCATCTTGTGCGCCAGATACGCGATAACGGCTGCGCCGGCGGTATGGGAGCTGGAGGGACCGATCATATTCGGTCCCAGCACATCAAAAACACTGATAAAGGACATAGGAGATTCTCCTTACTGAGCGGAGGATTTGCAGATAAACCGGCGGTAGATGGTCTCTACGATCACGCCGATCGCGTTGTCGCCGGAAACGTTGCAGGCGGTGCCGAACGAGTCCTGCGTGATGTACAGTGCAACCATGATGGCGCAGATCGGGCCGCTCGGGTCGCCGGCCTCGGTGCCGAAGATCATGTACAGGAAGGGCAGGGCGGTCATAATGGAGCCGCCCGGCGCACCGGGAGAAGCGACCATGGCAATGCCGAGGGTCATGATGAAGGGAATGACCGTGCCGATGGAGATCGGCAGCTGGTTCATCAGGCAGACGGCAGTCGCACAGGCGGTAATGGTGATCATCGAGCCTGCCATGTGGATGTTCGCGCACAGCGGAACCGTAAAGTTGCGGATTTCCGAGGAAACGCCGTCTGCCTCAGCGCACTGCAGGTTGACCGGAATGGTAGCCGCAGAGGACTGGGTGCCCAGTGCGGTTGCGTAGCCCGGAATCTGGTTGCGGATGAGTGTGAGCGGGTTCTTGTGGCTGACCAGACCTGCAATTACGAACTGGATGCAGATGCAGATCAGGTGCATGATGATAACAACGATGAATACCTTCCACAGAATACCGAGGATGGCAAAGGTCTTGCCGGACTTGGTCATATCGGTGAACGTGCCGCAGATGTAAAGCGGCAGCAGCGGAATGATGACCTTGTGCAGTACGCAGTCAATGATGCCGGAGAAGTCGGAAACGCCGTTGTACAGCGTGTCGCCGATGGTCTTGCCGCGCAGGCTGGACATGCACAGACCGAGCACAAACGCCGTAACAACAGCGGACAGCGTGTTCATCAGCGCCGGAATTTCCAGGCTGAAGTACGGCTCCAGCGAGTTGCCTGCGGTTGCGGCGATCTTGTCGAGCGCGTCCGCACTCATGAAGTGCGGGAACAGGGTGTCGGCTACAAAGAACGAAGCCGAGCCTGCGATCAGGGTCGAACAGTAGGCGATGACAACCGTGATGAGCAGCAGCTTGCCCGCGCCGCTCTTGAGGTTCGCAATGCCCATGGTAACATACGCGAGGATCATCAGCGGGATGATAAACGACAGGAACTGGCTGAAGAACGACGAGAGCGTTACCACAAAGCGGCAGAAGCCTTCCGGCAGGAACTGGCCGAACAGGATGCCGACAATGATGGCGATGATGAGCTTGGGCAGTAATCCGAGTTTGAATTTTTTCTTTTCTTCCATTTCTTTTTCCTCCTTTTTGGCGGGCAGCACCACACAGTTCGGTTATGCGGTGTTACCCTTTGCGGCGCAGGCCGTTTGTTTGCCCCTCTTTGGTCTGCTGCCGTGGAAGTCTGCCGAGATTTTTTGCCTCCGGACACAAAAAGAACCGCTTATTTTAGGCGAAATGCAGTAAAATAGGACGCGGTTTTTGTGTAAAAAGGATAATTAAAAAATCTGTGGTAAACCTCCAATTTCTTTCTTGACCTCTTTGCAGATTTAGTATATTCTGTTTAATGGGTTAAGTCAAATTCATATATTTTATCATTTCGATTCAAAATATTGATAATATAGGGGAGAGAGGGAAATTCATGGAGCTTCGGCAGCTTGCAACCTTTATTCGGGTAGCACAGTTTAAGAGTTTTTCACGCGCAGCAGAGAGCCTCGGCTACTCACAGTCGGCGGTAACGGTGCAGATACGCCAGCTGGAGGAGGAACTGGACACGCGTCTGTTCGACCGCATGGGCAAGCGTATCGCGCTGACCGACACGGGTGAGCGTTTTCTCAGCCATGCGTGCGATGTGATGAATCAGGTCAATCAGGCACGCATGTCGGTCACATCTACGGCAGAGCTGCACGGTTCGCTGCATATCGGCACGATTGAGTCGCTTGCATGTCTCAAGCTGCCGACAGTGCTGCATCTGTACCGCAAATTCAACCCGAAAGTGTCTATCCGCATCACGGTCGGTGAGCCGGAAGATTTGATTGAGCACATGGAACGCGGCGAGCTGGACATGATCTATGTGCTCGATGAGCCGCTGTACAGCAACAACTGGAACAAGCTGATGGAGCAGCGCGAGGAAATCGTATTTGTGGCGTCTGCCTCGCTGCGCGAGGAGCTGGGCGGAAAAGAGCTGACGATTGAGGAACTGCTCACGCAGCCTTTTTTCCTTACCGAGCAGGATAACTATCGCCGTGTACTCAACCGCCGTCTTGCCGCGCGGCGGACCATCCTTACGCCGTCGCTCGAGTGCGGTGATACCTCGCTGCTCATTCGCATGCTTGAGATTGACCGCGGTGTATCCTTTCTGCCGTGGTACGCGGTCGAGAACAGTGTAAAAGAGGGAAGGCTGATCCGTTTGTCGGTCGAGGACTGCTATATTTCGCTCTACCGCCAGATTTTCAGCCACAAGGAGAAATGGCGCACACGCGAAATGGATGAATTTGTCCGCGTGGCAAAGCTGGCGGACGAGGAAGAATAAGGGCATATAACAACATCCCACTTGTTGAAGCACAGCAAGCGGGATGCTTTTTTATTCCATGACCGCCTGCACTACCCAGCGGGTTGCATGCCCGTTGCCGGTGCAGGTGGAAAGCGTGAGGATATGGTCGTTTACGGTCGGTACTGCGCCGGTGCGGATCACCGACAGGGAAACGCCTTCGTCAATGAAGGCTTTTTTGATCGTTTCATCGGAAAACGCACTGTAATACGCGGTTCCGTCAAGCGCTGCCTCATAGGCTGCGTAGATGCTGTACGCATGGGTTCCGCTTGCATTGGTCACATATACCTGCGGATGTGCCTGTAGGAAATCCTGCTTTTTGTAGTGCTTCAGCGCGGCAAACATCGAGCCGTTGTTCATCCGGTGACCGTACACGATGGTGTTAAAGCCGCTGAAATCGGCAGAGCAGCGGCAGTCCATGAAAATCGCGCCGACTGCGCTGCTGTTTTGGTTCCAGGTGTGTGTCAGATAATAGTCGTTGTCCGTGCCCTGCACCAGCGGATAGGAAATCTCGGTGCCCGGAATGGCAATCCAGCCGATGACATCACTGTTGACCTGCTGCAGAGCAGGCAGGTCCATCTGCTCCAGCGCCTGCGCATACGGGTCGGCAGACGGAGCGGGTTCGGGTTCGGTCTGCGTTTCCTGCTGCGGCTGTTCGGTTGGCTGCTGAACGGTTTCCGTCTCCGGCACTTCGGGTATCGCGGCAATCTCGGAAGCCTCGGCGTAGGCTTCATCACCTGCACGGTAGCTCGTCATCTGGCGCACCAGCATGAATGCGCTGACGGCAAACACCGCGGTCAGAAAAAACAGTATCACAGTCTGTATTTTGGGCTTCATGTGCTCACCTCGTTTTTGCATAATATTATAGTATATCTGATTTAAGTTGTAAAATCGGATATATTTTCTCACTTGACAGAAAAAATTATATCTGTCAGACGTACCGATACTGGATATTTCGTGCAGATTTTGATTGTTTTTACACGCCTGACCGCGCATTTCAGCACATTGTACAATCGCATATCAATAATTTCTACGTTTTGTCGATATAGTGTTGAAGGCTTTCTGCCAAAATGTATCCTTTTTTCGTACCCTCTGTATGGTAAGCTATACCATACAGAGAGAACACCTCGTCTGTCGCGGATGCAGACAACCGGCGAGGAGGATATATTTCCTGATTTCATGATAAAGGACTGAGTAATATGAGCAAAAAGTTTACAAGGCTGATGGCTATCCTGCTGTCGCTTAATCTGACGTTCAGTACGGGTACTTTTGCAGCATTTGCGGCTGAAGCGGAAGACGGCAGCACCGACACCGGTTACTCCGAGAGCGGCGATCCCGCAGCATCCGCTCCGAAAGCAGAGGACAGCGGTACAGAAAACACACCGGACATGAGCAGCCCCGCTCCGACAGAGGGCACCGGCGAGAACGCCGAGCCGTCTGCACCGAGCGAGCCGTCTGCACCGGGCGAGTCTGCACCGCCGAGTACATCTGAAGCACCGGCCGAGGCGGCACCGTCCGTACCGGCTGAGAAAGCGCCTGCGGCTGAGATTCCGGCAGAGGAGAAGCCTGCTGAAGAAAAGCTGGTTGCGGCGTATGCAGTCACCGCGTTTACGCAGGACAGCATCCGGTATGATGTTTCCTCGGGCGATGCCGTTGTTACCGGCTGCGCAGACAGTGTGACCAAGCTGGTTATTCCGGAAACCGTAACCTATGACGATAAGGAATACAAGGTTGTCGGCATTCAGGATCATGCGTTTGACTGGGCAAATCACCGCAATCTCGCACTGGAAACCGTTGATCTGGGCGGTCTGCCGCTGGGAATCGGCGAGTATGCCTTCCGCGGTCAGAAGTCGCTGACGACGGTTACAGGCATGGATAATATTACTGCAGTCAGTGACTATATGTTCACGGCATGCTCGGCGCTGACTTCGGTCGCTGATCTGTCCAAGGTTACTTCTGTCGGTAGTCAGGCATTTATGAACTGTTCTTCGCTGACTACGCTGGAAGGCCTGAATTTCTCCGCACTGACGAGCATTAGACAGGAAGCCTTCAATAATATGGAGTCCTTCTCGCTGGAGCTGGGTGAGCATACCTTTGATTCGCTCGAGTCTCTGGGTATCCGCGCGTTCGCGAATACGACCGGTATCACCGGCACGGTCGTTCTGCCGGAACGCATTACCGAAATTCCGGAAGGTGCATTTTTGAACACCGGAATTACCGGCGTTGACTGGTCTCATATCACGGTCATCGGCAAGAGTGCGTTCAGCAAGTGTGCAGGTCTGACCGAGCTGCATTTGCCGGATTCTGTTACGTCGATTGGAGAAAGCGCATTCAAAGGCAGCGGTCTGGCCGGAGAATTACAGCTTCCGAATTCGATCACTTCGATTGGCAATGAGGCATTTAGAAATGTCAAGATTGAAGGCAATTTGGTGCTGCCGAGTGCGCTGACTTTTCTGGGTACCCGCGCATTTAACGAAACCACCATCAGCAGCGTTACGTTCCCGGACACGCTGAAAAATATTGGTAACTATGCATTTTATAACTGCCCGAATCTTTCCGGCACGCTGATCATCCCCGAAGGGGTTGTTTCCATCGGTACGGCAGCCTTCACGAAAACCGGTATCGAAAAGCTGGAGCTTGCCGACAGCGTACAGACCATCTCGGCCGGTGCATTCAGCACCTGCGCCAAGCTGACTTCCGTGCAGATTGGCGAACAGGGCAAGGGCAAAAGCCAGCTGCAGACCATCGGCAGTAAGGCATTTAACAACGATACCAATATCACCTACTTCTATATTGAAGCATGCTCGGCGGATGTTGCGATTGACTCGAATCCGCTGACGATTCCTGCCGGTGTTGCTGTAAAGTTTGCGGTCACTGTCGATGGCAAAAATATCCGCGAAGACGAAGAAACCACGCTGCAGCAGGCCGTTGACGCGGCAGCAGAGGGAAACACCACCATTACCGCAAACAAGAGCTTCATTGTAGACGGCACGGTTACGATTCCGTCCGGCAAGACCATCACGCTGACCGATGAAGGCAAGGGCCTTTCGGTTGTGTTCAAGAACGGTTTCACCGGTCCGGCTTTCCGCGTGGAGCAAGGCGCGGCGCTGATTCTGGACGGCAGCTTCAATTTCTCCTGCTTCCGCATCGCTAACGGCTCGTTTGCCGAGGTAAACGGCGCAATGACGCTGAACGGCGGCACGATTACCCGTATGAGCCTGAGTGGCTCGAACATGGGTGCGATTACGGTAGACGGCGGCTCCTTCACCATGGGGAACGGCGAGCTCAGCAGCATTTCCGCTTCGTCCGCATACTGCGGCGCGGTTTATGTGAAGAACGGCGGTACATTTGCCATGAACGGCGGCAAAATCACCGGATGTATGTTCAAGAACCAGTATTCCGGCGCGGTTGCCCTCGCAGACGGCACCATGACGATGACCGACGGCACGATTTCGGGCAATACCGCATCGGAGTATAACGCGGCAGGCGGCGTACTCGTAAACGGCACTTCGTCTCTTGCCATGAGCGGCGGCACGATTGAAAACAACACGGCAAAGCGCGGCGGCGGTGTATGCGTGCGTGAGAAAGGCACGTTCACCATGTCCGGCGGTACGATTTCCGGCAACAGCACGGCAGTCAAGTCCGATACAATTCAGCAGCCGAATGCAGGCGGCGGCGGTGTCTTCGTAGAGGACAACGCATCGTTTGAAATGACAAACGGCACGATTACCGGCAACAAGACCAACGGTATGGGCGGCGGCGTTGCAACGGCCGTCCTGAGCGAGAATGACACGGTTGGCGGCGGCCGGTTCCACATGACCGGCGGCACGATTTCGGACAATACGGCATCCTGCGGCGGCGGTGTATACAGCTGGTCTGGCAGAGACCGCGTTGTACTCGAAGGCGGCAATATTGTAAACAATACGGCGTATCGACAGGGCGGCGGCGTTTACGTCAGCCATGCACCGTGGTCGATCACGATTAAGAATGCGCTTATCACCGCAAACAAGGCAGCCATTCAGGGCGGCGGCATTTGGTCCTGTCCGGTGGGCACGGTAAGCCTTGGCACGGATGCGGCTGTATTTGGCAACACGGCAGGCAAATCTGCTGATGATGCGGCATTCCTGCTCAAGTGGGACAAGACGTATTCCACCAGATTCAGCGGCAAGATGTACGGTGGCGGACTGGTAACCTGGTACCGCGATACCTCAATCAGCGCGGGTGATGCAAACTACGGCGCTTTCGCAGGCGACCGCTACGATGCAGCGAATCCGGGTGCCCCGGTTGAGCCGGCTTCCGGTGCGATTAAGGGCTACGGTCTCAAGGCTGTTGTTTCCGCAAAGAGCAAGGCACTGGCTGAAACCGCACCGCTCAAGATTATAGGCAATACCGCAGAACGCGGCGGCGGTGTCGGCACAAACGGCGAAGTGATCATTCCGGGTGAGGACACCTTGGAAAATCCGGTTTCCCTCACCGTACACAAGGTTTGGAGCGGCGCAAGCGCGTATCCGACCGCTGTTACCGTAAACCTTATCCGCATTGCGAAGGACGGCACGCGAACCGCGATCGGTACGGTGCTTCTGAGCGACAGATCCACCGACAAGGACGGCAAAACCTGGTCGTACACCTTTGCAAATCTGGACGGTGCTTACACCTATACCGTCGAAGAGGAGGCCGTTGACGGCTTTAATACCTCGATTTCCGGCAGCATGGCAGATGGCTTTACCATCACCAACAGCAAGAGATCCGGCGGCGGCGGTGGCGGCGGCGGTCACCACAAGCCGGACCCGAAACCGACTCCCGATCCCGATCCGAAGCCTCCGGTTGACATTCCGGATCAGCCTACACCGCTTGATCCGCTGAAGCCGACGGAGAACATCCCGGACGGCAAGGTTCCGACGACCAAGCCGGAAACACAGACCAAGACGCCGGATAAAACGAAGACAGTGAACATTCCCGACAGCAAGACTCCGACGTCCAGCGTTCCGAAAACCGGCGATATCGGCGGTCTGTGGGCGGCTCTGTGCGGTCTGTCCGCAATGGGACTGACGTACTTCGGTATCCGCAGAAAGCACGATTAAAAGCAAAAACAGATAACAAACACCCTCTATATCATCCGATATAGAGGGTGTTTTTTCGCTCAAACAATATGCAAAAGCTGAATCAGCAGAATCCATGCCAGACCGTAATATGTTACAACGGCAACCAGATCGTTCACGGTCGTAATCAGCGGACCGGACGCAACCGCCGGGTCTACCTTGATTTTATGGAACAGGATCGGCACGAGCGTACCGACCAGACTGGAAATCACGATCGCTACAAGCAGTGATATGCCGACGCAGCCGGAGATCAGGAACGCATGTCCAGCGGCATAACCCTTGAACAGCGCTATGTATGCACCGAGAAAGACAAGTGCCATAATGCCGAGCAGCGCGCCGTTGCAGGTGCCGACCTTCATTTCCTTGAAGGTGAGGTGCAGCTTGTCCTTAGCACTCAGTTTTTCATCCATCAGCACACGAATCGTAACTGCCAGCGACTGCGTACCGACGTTGCCGGCCATATCGAGAATCAGCGACTGGAAGCAGATAACGACCGGCAGCACGGCTACAACGCCTTCAAATGCACCGACAACGGTCGAAACGCCCATGCCGAGGAACAGCAGGATGATCAGCCACGGCAGGCGCTTTTTCATGCTTTCCCTGGTGGTTTCGTTGAGATCCTCTTCGGCGGACAGACCGGCGAGCTTTGCATAGTCCTCGCCAAGTTCGTCATCCACGGCCTCGACAACGTCCTGTGCGGTGATGATACCGATGATCCTTCTGTCCTTATTCAGCACCGGCAGGGAATCTTCGGCATAATCTTTGATCTTCTCGATGCTCTCTGAGATTTTCTCGTGGTCGAGCAGATACGGATACGCGTAGCTGATGATGGAATCCAGCGGAACGTTCTCTCGGGCAACGATGAGATCCTTCAGGTCGATTGCACCGCAAAAGCGGTTTTTATCATCGACTACATAAATCGTTCCAATGTTGTCGTTTTCACCGGCCTGCTTTACCAGCTCGTGCATGGCCTGCCGAATGGTCAGGTTCTGCTTGATGCAGATGTAGTTGGTCGTGATCAGGCTGCCGACTTCGCTGTCGTCATAGGAATTGATAAGCAGGATGGCTGACTTGGTTTCGTCATCGATCATCGGGCGCAGCTTTACTTTTACGCTCTCGTCGATGTTCTCCCACAGATCGACCGCGTCGTCCGCATCCATTTCGTTCAGAATTTCGGCCAGCTTGTCAATGCCGATTTCATCAATGTATTCTGCCGGATCATCCAGATAGGAGATGATCTCCGCCAGCCATTCCGCATCAAGTGCGCTGTACAGCAGATTGCGTTCCGCGCGGTTTAGGAATTGCAGACTTTGTGCGATATCGTTGTCGTGATAATCCTGCAGCTGTTCCCGCATCTCATTGATCGAAGGGGAGGTGCGGATGATCTCAACGATTTTCTCGGCAAAAGATGTTTTTTTCCATGTTGCTTTTTTCATAATCAGCCTCCTTCTGTGCCCGGAAAAGGGCACAAAAAATCCACCGTAACAGATACAGTGACACAAACATCAGTTGTGGACTTGTTCATCACGATGGAGCAAGGCTCAGCGCTTATTTCAAAAGAGGATGCTTACGGACACTCGAAACAGCAGTATAGTCTGTATCCATCGTCATATGTACATTTCGTCTGTCACAACTGTCCATAGGGCTTGCCTCCTTTTTATTTTTTCGCAATGATTATAGCACTTTTTGTGTGGAATATGCAAGGCATTTTTCGTAGTTTTAACAATGTGGATGAAATTTGCGGACAATATCGCGCACGGGGAGACAAAAGGCTGACCGGAAATCCGGTCAGCCTTTTTATCTCAGCAGACGATACAGGAATGGGAACGGCTTGGCGTACGGATGATTTTGGAAGATTACCCAAACCAATCCCACCGAAACGCTTCGGTGGACAGAGTAGATGCCTTGCCGTCGAGTGCAATCTCGCTGAGCAGGATACCAACGATCGGTGCGATACCGAACCCATGTATCTGGAGGCGCAGAAGCAGCTGAAGAAACAAAAAACAACGCATACCTTCTGACAAATTTGGCAACACTACTCGTAAAAGGAGTGTGTTTTCATGTCAGATATGTTTTGCTTTCAGTGCCAGCAGACCGCAGGCAACAAGTGCTGCGTGAGCGTGGGTGTCTGCGGCAAGCAGCCGGATACGGCAGCGCTGCAGGATGAGCTGGTGTACGAACTCATTCGCTTGGCCGAGGCGGCAGCTGCGGCCGGTCAACGCACACAAATCGTCGACCGGCTGCTGATGGACGGCCTGTTCATCACCTTGACCAATGTCAATTTTGACAATCAGGCGATTGCGGAATTCACCGAGCGGGTACGCGCGGAACGAGAGAAATTCGGCGGAAAACCGTGTGCGGTCGTGGAGCTGTGGAAGGGCGACACGGATACGGTTTCGCTGCGTTCCACGCTGCTGTTCGGCATGAAAGGCATGGCCGCCTATGCACACCACGCGATGAATCTTGGCTACACGGATGACGAGGTGAGCGCGTGGTTTTACAAGGGCCTGTGCGCGGTCAATCGCCCGCATTCGGTCGAGGAATGGCTGGCGCTGATCGTCGAGTTCGGGCAGGTGAATTTCCGGTGCATGGAGCTGCTCGATGAGGCCAATACGGGCACATTCGGCACGCCGCAGCCCGCAAAAGTGCCGACCGACATCAAAAAAGGCCCGTTCATCGTGGTTTCCGGGCACGACCTGGGCGACTTGGCGCAGCTGCTCGAGCAGACGGCGGGAAAGGGCATCAACATCTACACGCACAGCGAAATGCTGCCCGCGCACGGTTATCCGGGACTGAAAAAACATCCGCACCTTGCGGGCAATTTCGGCACGGCATGGCAGAGCCAGCAGACGGAGTTCGAGAACATTCCCGCGCCGGTGCTGTTCACCACCAACTGTCTGATGCCGCAGCGCCCAAGCTATCAGGACCGCGTGTACACGACTTCGGTGGTGGGCTATGCGGGTCTGCGCCATATCGAGGCGGATGCGTGCGGCCGCAAGGACTTTTCGCCCATCATCGAGCAGGCGCTCGCGCTCGGCGGGTACGAGCACGACCACAGCATGAGCGGCATTAACGGCGGGCATATGCTGATGACGGGCTTTGCACACGGCGCGGTGCTGGCTCACGCGGAGGAGATCATCTCGCTCATCAAGAGCGGCAAGGTGCGGCATATCTTTCTGGTCGGCGGCTGTGACGGCGCGCATCCGGGCAGAAATTACTACACCGAGTTTGTCAAATCCACGCCGATGGATACGCTGGTTCTGACGCTTGCGTGCGGCAAATACCGCTTCAATGACCTCGATCTGGGCGAAATCGGCGGCCTGCCGCGCATTCTGGATATGGGCCAGTGCAACGATGCGTACAGCGCCATCAAGGTTGCGCTTGCACTGGCGGATGCGTTCGGCTGCACGGTCAACGACCTGCCGCTCACGCTCGTGCTCTCGTGGTACGAGCAGAAGGCGGTGTGCATCCTGCTGACGCTGCTTGCGCTCGGCGTGAAGAATATTTACCTTGGACCGACGCTGCCGGCGTTTCTGTCGGAAACCGTGGTCAAAACACTGGTGGAGACCTACGATCTGCACCCGACCACCAATCCGCAGCAGGACCTGGATGCGATTTTGGGAAGGGGATAAACCGGCGAGCTTTTTGGACGCTACGGAGCGTTCCTTGTTTCCCTCTCGTTTGCTTGCTGCAATAGGTTTCAGCAAACGAAAGAGGAAAGAAAACAATGAAATTTACGGCATTCAACGGCAGTCCAGTGGGCGAAAAGAGTGCCGCTGGACGCATGCTCGGGGTCTTTCTGGCGGGCGCGGCTCGTGCCGGAGCGGAAACCGAGCTGTACCATCTTGGCGATTACAGCATCGGACAGTGCGTGCAGCACGATGACATGGAGAAGCTGCTTCGCGCATATCAGTCTGCGGATGTGGTCTGCTTGGGATCGCCAGTGTACTCGTGGAACATGACGGCGCTGCTCAAGAATTTTGCAGACCGGCTATGAGTTTGCGGCACAGGGCGAGGTCACAGCAGAGCCCCGTACACAACTGGATGCGCCGCTGATGTCCGCCGCAGAGTATGTACAGTTTCTGGGTATGTAAGACAAAGGGAAACGGTTCTTGCCTTCGGGAAAGAGCCGTTTTTGATGTGCGCCATAGTATCTGACGGAATGATATGGGAAGTGAAGCTCGATCAGGCTATGCCGAAAAAGCAATACTATGTCGATTATCGGCAGGGATTTTTGTGTATCAGGATGGTATATTGGAAGTCAGTGTGGTATAGTTAGGGTGAACTAACTATGGATTGACACTGGAATCCTATAAAAGCAAAGAGATGAAGGAATTATGCAAAGCAAACAGCAAAAGCAAATCAAGGTATTTCTGATACAGACCTTCGGCGGAAGCAGGGGCGGCTCGCTGTTTTCACGACAGGAAAAAATGCTGGATAGGTTAATCAAAACCGCAGCAAACAGGTCCAAAAACCAGATGAAAACACTGGTGCAGACCATTCTGCCGCGCATTGCGCTGTACAAGGTGCTGCAGGCAGAGCTGCCTGCGGAGGAAACCTTTACGCACATGCGGACGTACATGATGGACTGGGTGGCGGCAGAAAAGCACGCTTTCACGGTGAAAATGGAGTCTGTGCCGGGATTTTATCGGATTTACAGCTATTGTTTTCTCAAAATCATGCGTACCTCCGACTTGTGGGAGAGCACACAGGAACACGACAAAACGCACTTTTCCGCGTCGATTACCAAGTGTCTCTGGCACACGGCGTGCCAGGAAAACGGCTGTCCGGAGCTGTGTCCGCTGTTTTGCGACGTGGATGACGTGACCTACGGCGGACTGCACAAGCTCGGCTTTTCGCGCACAAAAACGCTGGGCTGCGGCGGTGACTGCTGCGATTTTCGGTTTTTCAAAAGGTAGGTGAGCAGACGGAGAAGCGGACTTCGGCAGGATTTTCGGTGCAGCGGCGGAATCCGTGCTGTCAGCTCCATCGCCTACGCAGTGCGGCCGCAGATGGTTTTGAGTCGGATTCCTCTTCCATACCTTGCGATTTCCCTGGTTAAATGATACAATCAAACCACAAGGTTTCATTCCATTAAACGGATTCCGAAGGGGAGCCATCCCTTATCACATAAAGGAGCATCAGTGCATGAACCCAGTTTTTGTTATCGGACACCGCAATCCGGATACGGATTCCATTTGCTCTGCAATCTGCTACGCGCACCTCAAGCGCAGGCTGACCGGCGGAGAATACATAGCCTGCCGCGCGGGTCATGTCAATGCGGAGACCAAATTTGTGCTCGAACGCTTCGGCGTGGAGCCGCCGCGCTACATCAAGTCGTTTGAGCCGCGCCTGAGCGATGTGCAGTACCGCGAGGTGCCGGGCATCAGCGAGGAGCTGTCGCTGCACCGTGCATGGGATTACATGAACGAAAATGATATTCAGACGCTGGCCGTTGTCGATGAGGATCGCCGCCTGAAGGGTCTGCTGACGCTGGGCGATATCGCGCGCTTCTACATCGAGGATCAGGACGCCAATGCGCTGGCGGAGGCCAAGACCAGCTATCGGAATCTGGTCGATGTGCTTGACGGCACGCTCGAGGTTGGCGATATTGACCAGCGGTTTGAGCAGGGCAGTGTGGTCGTTGCGGCGGCTAATCCGGACGTACTCGAGGACTACATCGGCAAAAATGATATGGTTATTCTCGGCAACCGCTATGAAAGCCAGCTGTGTGCCATTGAGATGAGCGCCGGCTGTATAGTCATCGGTCTCGGCTCCAAGGTTTCGCGCACCATCCGAAAGCTGGCCTCGGAAAACGGCGTTTCCATCATCGCCACCCCGTATGATACCTACACCTGTGTCAAGGTTATCGGTCAGGCGGTTCCGGTGCGGCATGTGATGCGGAAAAAGGGTCTTATCACCTTCGAGCCGGAGGAAACGGTTGAGGATGTAAAGCGCACGGTTTCCAAAAAGCGTATCCGCTATTACCCGCTGATGGATGAACAGGGACGATACGTCGGCATGTTCTCACAGCGTAACCTGCTGGATCTGGAGCGTCCGTCGGTCATTCTGGTTGATCACAACGAGCGCGATCAGGCCGCCGAAGGTATTCGTTCGACCAATATTGTTGAGATCATCGACCACCACCGCATTGACTCGGTGGAGACCAGCGGACCGATCTACTTCCGCAATCAGCCGCTCGGCTGCACCGCGACCATCATCACGCAGATGTACCATGAGCACAACGTGGAGATCGAGCCGAAAATCGCGGGTCTGCTGTGCTCGGCAATCCTGTCGGACACGCTGATGTTCCGCTCGCCGACGTGTACGCCGCTTGATCGCATGGCTGCAGAAGAGCTGGCGCAAATCGCCGGTCTGGACATCAAGCAGTATGCAACAGAAATGTTCCGTTCCAGCTCGCGTCTGCTCGATCGCTCGATGGACGAGCTGCTCCACATGGATTTCAAGTATTTCCAGGTGCAGGATCAGAAGATTGCGATTTCGCAGGTGACGAGTGTCAGTGAGAACGAGCTGTCCGGCATCCGTGATAAAATGCTCGAGTACATGGAAAGCTGCCTGGCATCGAGCGGTCTGTCCATGCTGTTCGCTATGCTGACCAACATTATCGAGGAAAAGACAGAGCTGCTCTACGTCGGCAAGGGCGCGCAGCAGCTGGTTCGTGCGGCCTTCAAGACCGACTGCGGCGAGCATTCGGTCGTCCTGCCCGGCGTCGTCAGCCGGAAGAAGCAGATGGTGGTGCCGCTTGTCAGAGCCATGGAGCACGACGAGGAAATTGAGTGAGATTTGCAGAGTAAAAGCGGGAGAAACCAGGGTTTCTCCCGCTTTTTGTGTTTACTTCCGCTTTTGCAGCTGCTCGGAGATGGTTCGTTTCATCGTCTCGGCGTCAAGCGGCTTAGACAGATGCGCGTTCATGCCTGCGGCGAGACACTTCTCGCGGTCCTCCTTGAAGACGTTGGCTGTCATGGCGATAATCGGAATGGTTTTCGCGTCCGGCCGGTCGAGTGCCCGGATAGCTTTTGCAGCCTCCAGACCGTCCATCTCGGGCATCATCACGTCCATGAGAATGGCATCAAAGCTGCCCGGCTCGGAGTCCCGGAAGGCTGCAAGCGCCTGCCTGCCGTTCTGCACCGGCACGGTCTGTGCACCGCTGTCGTGCAGCAGGAAGAGTGCAATCTCCATGTTGAGCTCATTATCCTCGGCAACGAGCAGCCGCGCGCCGGAAATATCTGACGGTGTCTGCGGCGAAGTTGCTGCGGTCGCGTCACGATCGAGTTCAAAAGGCAGTACGACGGTAAACCGGCTGCCTTCACCGAGTTTGCTCTCCACCGAAATGGTGCCGCCCATTTGCTCGATGAGCTGATGCACGATAGACATGCCGAGTCCGGTACCCATATAGCTTGAGCGGGGGGACTCGTCCGCCTGCTCAAACGGATTGAACAGATGGTTTTTGATGAAATCCTCGGACATGCCCAGACCGGTGTCCTCGATGATGAATTGACAGGTGATCTTCGCATCCGTCCGTTCGAGCATGTGCATCTGCATATGGATGGAACCGCCGGGCTTATTGTATTTCACGCAGTTGGTGAACAGATTCATCAGGATTTTTTTCAGATGCAGCGCACTGCTGCGGACGTAAATACCGGAAAAATCGTCATGCTCACCGGTGACGGTAAGACCGGCGGCTTCCGCCTGAAACAGCACCGAATTGGTAATGCTGCCGCAGACTTCATCCAGATTCATGGATTCGCTCCGCAGAACGACAGTGCCGTTTTCCAGCTGAGCCATATCCAGAACATCGTTCACCAGAGACAGAAGCAGCTGAGAGGACAGCTCGATTTTATGCAGACAATCGCGTATGCGCGCGTGGTCGTCCTTATTTTTTCGGATGATAGTCAGCATGCCGATGATGCCGTTGATGGGTGTGCGGATATCGTGCGACATGTTGTTCAGGAATGTTGTTTTGGCGGCGTTGGCAGCCTTGGCCTGCGTGAGCGCCTCCTGCAGCTCTGTCTGGCTCTGCTGCAGCTTGAGGTTCAGCTCTTGCGCCTGTTTGGCGGACTGCCGGGCCTTGCGGAACAGACCGAACAGCAGCAGAGAGAGCAGGATGAACACAGCAGAGGCAGTGGTCAGATTGTCCTTGACAAAGTACGCAACGGTGACCTTTTCGGGCGCACTGTCGTACATGGCAAGTGCACCGGTCAGCAGGGAAGAAGGCATGGTTTTGAGCGTTTTGTTCAGGATGGACAGCAAAGCCGTATCGCCCTGCCGTACGGCGAACGAGGTCTTGCTCGGCTGTGTGAGGAACACGCGGTACAGCGTTTTGTCCTTCATATAGCGCGGCAGCTGACCGGCACGCATTACATAGCAGTCCGCACTGCCGGTACGCATGGCTTTGATCGCGTCATTCGCTGAAGGGTATTCGAGGATCGTCCACTTGGGATAATTATAGGAAAGGTACTGCTTGAGCGAAAAATCGTTCTTGGGGATGGCAGCGGTGTTTGGCTCAAGCTCATTAAAATAGTTCTTCGTGGTAAGCGCCGCCTGACTGAAGCTCAAGACGGTGTTCGATAGAGCAAGACCGTTCTCTTCGGCGGCACGCGGGTTCTGGCTGGTGTGAAAAATCAGGTCGATCTCACCGTTCTGCAGTGCCTGCAGCTGCTCAAGCTGCGTGTCAAAGCCGTGCAGGTCGAAATGCAAGGCGTTATCCCCCAGACAATTCGTCGCATATACGACATAATCCGTGAGAACACCGGTAATATCACCGGTTTGGATATCAAAGGTGCTGATACCGGTGTCATGATTCAGAAAACCGATGCGGATGGCGCCATGCTGCCGGAGCCAGTCCTGCTCCTCGGTCGAGAGGAGCTCGACCGACTGGGCAGACAGATAGCGCTGATACAGATCATCCTGATAGAACGGCTTGTCGTGTGCAATACGGCGCATGGCATTATCGAGCGCTTCCTTGAGGTCGGGACGGCTTTTGCTGATCACGAAGTAAACATCCGAGCTGCCGAACGAGGTGATCGCGGACAGGCCGTATTTCTGCCACTGGGGACTCTCGACCGAGATAAAACCGTCGATTTCGCGGCTGGCGATCTTGGCGGCTGCGTCCTCGTCGCTGGTGATGGTCACATGCTCGGTGTGCAGACCGTGGCGCGTCTCCCATTCGCAGAACTGCGTGGTCGCGATACTTTCAGACAGCATGCCGATGCGCTTGCCGTTCAGGGTGGTCAAATCGGATACGGAAATGTTGGCAGCGGCGAGATTTGCATACAGGTAATATTTTTCCTCGCCCATCGGCAGATCGGAAAACAGCATGGTCTGGGCACGGCCCTCAGCGTAGGATACGCCGGCCATCAGGTCGATTTCGCCCTTTTGCAGCATGTTCAGTGAATCCGGCCAGTTTGCTTCGATGTAATCATAGGTCCAGCCGGTATATGCGGCGACGGACTGCTGATATTCGTAGCCATAGCCGCTGCGTTCGCCGTTTTCGCAGGTGATGTTGTAGGCGGAATCCGGATACCATGCAACTCGCACGACAGAGGAATCCTGCACAGCGGCGGCTGTGCCCTGCAGCAGCGGCATAAGCAGGCAGATGCACAGCAGCAGACAGCCGTACCGTTTCAGTCTGGTTGTAATTCTGTTCATATGCCCCTCCGTAAGCCGGAATGCGTCCGGCTGTTCTCTGTAAAAGGAAAAAGATGCACTGCTGCATCAGTAATGCATCTGTGCATCTCAAACGAGGCAGCTGGCTGCCATTTTACAGGCCCTGTGAAGCTGGCTTCGCAGTCATTGCGAAAGCGGCTTCTTAGCTTTGCGTCGCAGGCTTTCGCCTGGTTTGCTGAATATTTATTTGTTTATTATATTCTATTATAGGTGAAGAACGACAGGGTTGCAAGAGAAAGACGCAAAATCGACCGCGATTTCAATAGAATGCGGTATTAAAAATTGTTTGATTGATATACAGAACGGAGGGAACCAAATCGCACGGCATCTCGTCTAATCAAGTAACAAGAGAAGATACAGCGGCCGTGCGCCGCACCGCTCAAGAAACGAGGTGTCTGTTATGAAAAAACGATTGTTCCCCCTGTTCCTTGCATTTTTACTGCTGCTTTCCGCCTGCGGAGCAAGCGTCGGCAACTCGGCATCGGCGGCAGCCGGTGGCAGCGGCAGTATGCCGGGTGACGCGAACGGCTGGACCGAGGACGCGTCGGCAGATACCGCTGAGAGCGGTGCGGACTTTTCTGCGGTGAGAAAGAATGCCAAGCTGATTTTGAACGCCAATCTGACGCTCGAAACGCAGGATTTCGACAAAGCCTCTGCAGATATTGAGAAGATGGCAGCGGATGCAGGCGGCTACCTTGAATCGAGCAGTCTTTCCGGCGATGCAGGCAGCCGGCATGCAAGCTATGTCCTGCGCATTCCGCAGGAGAAATTTGAGGCGTTTTACGAGCAGCTCGGCAGCAGCGTGCATGTGGTGTACAGCTCGCGTTCGAGCGAGGACGTGACCGAGCAGTATACCGATATCGAAACCCGTCTGGCAACGCTAACCACCAAGCACGAGCGGCTGCTGGCGCTGCTCGATCAGGCGGATAAGATGGAGGATATCATCTCGCTCGAGAATGCGCTGGCCGACTGCGAATACGAGATCGACTCGCTGACCGGCTCTAAGCGTCATTACGATGATCTGGTCGGATTTTCGACCTTCTATGTGGATCTGAAAGAGGTTCAGACGCTGACCGCAACGCCAGAAGGCAGCGGCTTCGGCGCACAGCTCGCGCAGGCGGCTAAGACCGGAACACGCGGTCTGGTTAACGCGGTTCGCGCGCTCATCGTCGGTGCGGTGATGTTCTGGCCGGTGCTCCTGCTGGCTGCTGCCGGAGGCGGCGCTGTTGCGGTCCTGCGCCGTCGGCGCAGGAAGGCGCGCGAAGCCGAGCAGACGGAGATTTCGACAAAAAAAGATGATCGGTAATACAGGTGCAAAAGGAGCGCAGATGTTTGCAATCTGCGCTCCTTTTGTCGATACTTGTCGATTTACTGCGGCTATGATATACTGATAGTGCTACCGCCCCCCATAAAGGTAGAGAAAGGGGGTGTGCACGATGTCTATCACTTTGTCTTTCCTTATTTCTGTTGTGGCGAGTGTAGTTGCATATTACATTTGCAAATGGCTGGACAGAAACAGTAACCGGTAGTCAGCCTGAGGAATAAGCCGCCTCATACCAAACGGCATAGAAAAGCCCCGGTGCTGGAACACCGGGGCTTTTCGCGTGCACGATGTGCACTTTTGTCTTTCCTTGTGTAATCATATTATACCGCATATCAACAGCCAATGCAAGTAGATCCGACTGCGCCGGAAGATATTTCTCTGTCTAAGTGAGGAAATATGCATAATATCATAGGCGCTTATTTGGATAGTTTTTATACTATGGTTAAATACATTTGGCTCATTCCTCCAAAGTGTGATATGATTAAATCATTCAGGAGAGAAAGAGAAACGGAGAGAAAACCATGAAACGATGGAAAGGGGCGGCATTGCTGCTGCTCTGCACAGTTGTGATGCTGCGGCTGCTGCAGGGATTGGCACAGCCGGAAAAAGAGAATGCCCATGTGCCGGTGCTCGGCATTGTCACCACGGCGGCAGAGGATGACCGGCGCGAAGCGCAGTCCGAAGCGCTTGTACATGCGGCGGAGGAACATGGCTTCAAAGTGCTGGAAATGCCGGTCGAGCGCACGCAGGAGGCACAGATTGAAGCCGTGCGTGCGCTGATCGTGTATCAGGTGGACGCAATCGCATTTACGCCGCTGGTGGAAAGCGGCTGGGACAACGTGCTGCGCGAAGCAAAATCCGCCTCCGTGCCGCTGCTGTCGATAGACCGCGCGATACGCGGCGTGGATGATGTGCCGCTGCAGCATATTGGATTTGATTATGCGTCGCTCGCCGAGCAGGCGGCGGATGCGCTTCTGCAGCAGCGCATGTCGCGGGACGGTGTACTGGAGCTTTACGGCACGGTAAATGCTTCGGACGCAAGAGAGATTGCACGCGGCTGCCGCGAGGCTCTGGAGGAACACGGATTGACCGTAACCTATAGCCTGTGCGGCGACGGCATGCGCTCGCGCGGCTGCGAAATACTGGAGGAGATGGAGGACCATCTGGACGAAATCGGCTACATTTTCGCCCAGAATGACGCCATGGCGCTCGGTGCGGTGGATTATCTGCACAGCCACGGCCGTAAACCGGGCAAGGATGTGCTGATTTGTGCGTTTGGCGGCGGTGCAGAGCTGCGCGCGCTGCAGAAAAAAGGGGAGGTTGCCGTAATCGGCGCACTGGATGATACGCAGCTGGCTGAACTGACCGCAGACGCAGCCCAGCAGATTGCGAAGGCACCGTGGAAGCCCTATATCGCTCTGGCGGACACCGCCGTGCTGACGGAGGAGGGAACAGCCGATGCGTAAATCCCATCACAGCCTGCACGGCTTGCTGCGGCAGTCGCTGCTGCGCAGTGTAGTCTGCATGATTTTACCGGTGTGCGTGCTGGCAGGTCTGCTGGTTGTGCTGACACAGCGCTATGGCGCGGATATTGCATTGACGACCCGTGCCTCCGAGGTTCGTACTGTGCTGGTGCAGGACCTGCCGGATGAGGTGTGGAACGTGGTTTCCGGCCGCATTTCCTTCGAGGATGGACGGCAGCGGATGCTGATTGACAGCGCTCTGCACGAGCTGAACGACATGCTGGACAGTGCCGGAGAGGACGAGGCACAGTATCTCAACGCGGCACTGCGCGCCATCCGCACAATCGACAGCTACGTTGATCAGCTGGAAACGCAGATGGAAGCCGGTGCCGCAGTCAGCCGCAACGAATCGCTGTACCGCGAGATTCACAGCGTCGGCCATCTGGCGGGCAGCATGCTTGACCGCTATATCGAGAATGAGATCGCCCGCATGGGTCGTTTCAACGCCCGCATTCAGCACGGACTGGGTGCGGCAGCGCTTGCACTCATTGTGCTGGTCGGCGTGATGGTCTGGCTGACTATTCGGGCATCCGACAATCTGGAAGGCGCGATCGGCGCGTCGTTGCGGCAGCTGGAGCAGTTTGCAAACCGCATTGCCGCCGGTGAGCTGACCGAGCGCGTCCCGCCGACCGAGATCGACGAGCTGCATCTGCTGACACGCGATCTCAATACAATGGCGGAGCAGCTGGGCGCGCTCATTCATGAGCGGGTCGAGCAGGAAAAGACCATTAAAAAAGCTGAACTGCGGGCGCTGCAGGCGCAGATTACACCGCATTTCATGTACAATACGCTGGAAACCATCGTCTGGCTGGCTGAAGAGGGCCGCAACAGCGAGGTTGTCGAGATGACGATGGCGTTCACCGGCTTTCTGCGCATCTCGCTCAGCCGCGGCGCGGATTACATCACGGTCGAGCGCGAGGAACAGCATGTTGCAAACTATCTGCAGATTCAGTCGGTGCGGTACGGCAGCATCATGCGGTATACGATTGATATTGATCCCGCGCTGCATGAGCGGTATATGCTGAAAATCGTGCTGCAGCCGCTGGTTGAAAACGCGATTTATCACGGCATTAAGCGCAGACGCGGCAGAGGACAGATTACCGTGACCGGCCGCAGGCAGGCAGGAGGCATGTACTTCGCCGTGGAGGACAACGGCATGGGCATGACACCTGAGCGTCTTGCCGAGGTACGGACCTCGCTGCAGAATGGCGCACCGCTTGACCCGGACGGCAAGGGCGGCTACGGTCTGCGCAATGTGGAACAGCGTCTGCGGCTGTATTACGGCTGCGGACTGACGATCGAGAGTGAATACCGGCACGGCACACGCATCAGCTTTACCGTACCGGACGAACAGGAGGGGAAAACGCTATGATGCGTGTATTTATTGCGGATGATGAGGAGATCATCCGGGATGGCATCCGCAACTGCATTGAAAAGGAGCAGGAACGCTTTTTGTTTGCAGGTGAAGCGCCGGACGGCGAAATGGCACTGCCTATGCTGATGGAAATGAAGCCGGATGTGCTCATTACGGACATCCGCATGCCGTTTATGGATGGTCTGGAGCTGGCAAAGGTTGTACGGCGCACTATGCCATGGCTGCGTATTGTGTTCCTCAGCGGACACGATGAATTTGAGTATGCACAGAAGGCGGTTTCGCTGCACGCGGATGCGTATCTGCTCAAGCCGGTCAGCTCGGCGCAGCTGCTCGAAACACTTGGACAGGTTGCCGAGCAGATTGAGCAGGAGCAGCAGCAGCTTCGCTCGGCAGGCGCAAACAGCCGCAGTGAGCGCGAGGAGGACGTACTGCGTGAGCATTTTCTCAACGACCTGCTCTCGGGCAGCGTGCCGACTGCGGAGGCGGCTGTACAGGGAGAACGCTGGGGGCTGCTGCTGACAGCGAAGCAGTATCTTGTGTGCATCGTGCGTCTGCCGGAAAATGCCGTGCAGGAGCAGGTGCGCGCGCTGACCGAGCGTTTGTGCGGCGAGGAAAGCGAGGTCTGCGCCTTTTTCCGCGGCAGCCGCCGGCTGGTGCTCCTGCTGCGCGGAGAGACCGAGGAAGCTGTGCGCGAAACCGCCTACGAGTTCTGTCAGAACCTGCGGCACGAGCTTTGTCAGGTGCTGGGCTGGAACGCGCTGTGCGCGATCGGCACACCGGTCTCCCGTGTCAGCGCCCTGCCGGAAAGCTATCGCACAGCGAAGGATACACTGCTGCAGGCCTCCGCATGTGCGGAGGACGGCGTATTCGGCAGCACGGACTTTGCCGGTGTGCAGCACGAGTTCGATTTCTCGGCGGGCGGCTCGCTGGCGGACAAGCTGCGGCATGCCGCCCCCGAGGACGTGCCGCGTATTGTCGAGGGCTACTTCGGTGGCTCTGCGGCGCAGGACGTGCAGAGCGTGCTGTACCGATATTATCTGCTGATGAACCTGCTCGTCACGGCCTCTCAGCTGGCTGATGAGGTGCAGGCAGGCAGCATTCCGCCTCCGGAGGATCCGCAGGCGGTGCTCGGTCAGGCGGCGACGCTCGAGGGCACAAAGGCCTGTGCCGCCGAGGTGCTCGGCCGCATGACTCGTCTGTGTTATCGCCATCAGAATGTGCGATACAGCGCGGAGATCAGCCGTGCAAAGGAGTTTATCCGCGAAAATTATGCGGACAGCGGTATTTCGCTGCACATGGTGGCGGCAGAGGTCGGGTTCAGTCCGAACCATTTTTCCACCGTGTTTTCACAGGAGACCGGTCAGACCTTTGTCGAATATCTGACCGCTGTCCGCATCGAGGCGGCAAAGCATCTGCTGACCAAGGGCAACAGCCGCATGAGCGATATTGCGTTTGACGTTGGTTATCAGGATTCGCACTATTTTAGCTATCTGTTCAAAAAGCACGTCGGCGTTTCGCCGCGCGAGTATCGCAGCCGGTCGGAAGAGAGATGAGGCAATACCGCACAATTAAAGCTGCGGCGCTTTGCGGAAATTTTGTGCCCTGACTTTGTTG
>OGWX01000530.1_pt1 | contig 27665 bp, 19 predicted proteins | sample 1576151 | NCBI WGS metagenome assembly OGWX01 (sample SAMEA3541591, study PRJEB24748) | human gut metagenome | biome: human gut; feature: human-associated habitat; material: faeces | place: China | collected 2012
GCCCGGGGCAGTGTTACCATCCACTCACCCGTAGCAGCACTCTTAGCCGCATACGAGGAAAGGTCCGTGCCCTCGAAGGTGACCTTGTTCGTAGGTGCCGAGAACTCATAGTCCTTGATGACACCGGTCGGAGGTGTCAGTGCCCAAGCGCCATTCACATAATCGACATTCATCGTATAATCAGGCTGCGTATCGGTGGTGACATCCTTGGGTGATTTCATGTAGATGTTCAGAACGGCAGAAGCACCGTCCTTGGCGGAGTTCAGGCAGATGGATTTCATCTCTGCTTTCTGGAAAGTCTCGTAGTTATTCACGATGACCCAGCTTTGCAGCTTATCCCCGAAAGTATTCGGAACGCCGAGTGCTTTTGCAGCCGCAGCGGCATCACCCTTCTGCAAGCTGTCCACGAAATCATAGAACGGCTGTTCGTATTCCGTGAGGTTATTGCTGATAAGGCGTTTAAGCCCCGTCTGGGTCTCCTCTTCCTGCAGTTGCTGCGCCAGCACTGCTGCTTCCGAAGCCGCCTGTTCTTCCGGGGTCAGCTGCTCCCAGAACGGAAACGCACAGGCCAAGCACCGGGCGTGCGGAGATGCTTCTGCCATACGGTTCACCCCTTTCGCAGCGCCTTGGCGGCTTCCGTGCCCGCCAGTGCGCCCTCGTAAACGGCCTTTGCCACCTGCAACAGCCCGCCGGTGCAGTCCCCGGCGGCGTACAGGCCGGGCACGGTGGTCTGCATTTTGTCGTCCACCACGATGCGGCTGCCCTCTACGGCAGCGCCCAGCTTCCGGGCAAGTGCGGTACTGCCCGCCACGCCCAGCGCCACGAACACGCCGGAGACTTCCAGTGTCCCACCGTCTTTCAGCTGCACGCCGGTGACCCGCTCTTCACCGAGGATGGCTTCCACGACTTCCGTCCGCACGGCCACCTCCGGCGGGAACTGTGCCGTCAGCGGGGCCCCGCCCGTGAGCAGGGTGACGCTGTGAGCCACGGGCAGCAGGGCCTGTACCTCATGCAGGGCGTACTCTCCGCTGCCCAGCACGGCCACATCCCTGCCGCGGTAGAAAAAGGCATCGCAGGTGGCGCAGTAGCTCACGCCGTGGCCCTCCAGCCCGGCAAGGCCCGGAATGCGGGGCGCTGCTCGGGAAGCCCCCGTGGCCAGAATGACGGCATCGGCAGGGAAATCCCCGGCCAGCGTCTCCACGGTCAGCTTGTCGGTGTAGGTCAGGCCCACGGCCTCGGTGGTGACGAACTCCACCCCCACGGCCTTGGCACCCTCGATGCCCCGGCGTTCCAGCTCGGCACCGGTGATGGGTTCGGCAAAGCCGTAGTAGTTCTGGATGAGCTCGGCCCGGTCCAGTGCGCCGGGGCCCTTGGTCAGAACGGTGGTCTGCACCCCGGCGCGTGCGGCATACAATGCCGCCGAGACACCTGCGGGGCCGGAGCCGATGATCACAATGTTAGACATGGCAGTTTCTCCTTATGGTAGGTTGTACAGAGGACGGATTGATCTTATGATATCTATTATACCTCAACTCCCCGCACTTTTCATCTCCGACGAACTGTGCTATACTGAAAACATCGCAAAAATCGACACCATGGAGGGGAAAAACCTATGTCCAAGCAGCGCCTGCTTTTTATCACCACCGGCGGCACCATTGCCAGCGTGCGCACCGCACAGGGGCTCAAGCCTGTTCTGACCAGCGAGGAGCTGCTGGCCCATCTGCCGGAATTGCAGCAGCTCTGCTGCCCGGAAACGCTCAACCTGTGCAGCATCGACAGCACCGACCTTGGCCCGGAGCACTGGCTGATGATGGCCAAGGCCGTGCAGGAAAACTATGCGCTTTACGATGGCTTTATCATCTGCCACGGCACCGATACGCTGGCCTACTCGGCGGCGGCGCTGTCCTACCTTGTCCAGAACGCGGACAAGCCCATCATCCTCACGGGTGCCCAGCAGCCCATTTCCAACGAGATCACCGATGCCAAGAAGAACCTGCGAGACAGCGTGATCTGTGCCCTTGACCCGGGCAGCCGGGGTGTGATGGTGGTGTTTGGCGGGCACGTCATTGCGGGCACCCGCGCCAAGAAGAACAAGACCATCAGCTACGATGCCTTTGCGTCGGTCAACTTCCCGGCGCTGGCGCTGGTGCAGGGCGACCGGCTGGTGCGGTATGTGGCTTCGCCCTGGCCCACCGGCCCGGTGGAGTTTGGCCGGGCGCTGAACCCAAAAGTGTTCCTGCTCAAGCTGACCCCCGGCCTTGGGCCGGAGCTTATCCCGGCCATCTTTCAACAATATGACTGCGTCATTGTGGAAAGCTTTGGCGTGGGCGGCATTCCCCAGCGGCTCATGGATGCCTTTGCCGAGGAGCTGGGCGATTACGACCAGACCCACAAGATCCTGATCCTGACCACGCAGGTCACTTATGAGGGCAGTGATGTGGGTATTTACGAGGTGGGCAAGCGGGTCAAGAACCGCTTCCGCTTCCTGGAGGCCCACGATATGACCATTGAGGCCGTTGTCACCAAGGTCATGTGGCTGCTGGCCCAGGACTGCGAGAATTTTGACCAGCTCCAGCAGCGGTTCTACCGGCAGATCAATTTTGATACATTCTATCATTGAAACAAACGGGAGATGCCCCACCGGCACCTCCCGTTTCTGTTTGAAAACTTTTTGTCCGTCACTCGTGGACTTTTGGCGAATCAGGACAAAGTTTTGCCAAAAGGCTTGCACTTTGATGCTTTACTGTGGTAAAATCGAAGCGTACTTTCATTTGGAAAGACAAGGGGGAAAAAGTATATGATCAACATCTGCATCATCGCCACCATCATCATCTATCTGGTGGCAATGCTGTTGGTTGGGTTTGCATACAGCAAGTCCAACAACGACAGCACCGATTTCTACCTTGGCGGCCGCAAAATGGGCCCGCTGGTCACGGCCATGAGCGCCGAAGCCAGCGATATGTCCAGCTGGCTGCTGATGGGAATGCCGGGCCTTGCCTACCTCACCGGCATCGCCTCGCCCGGCTGGACCGCCATCGGCCTGGCGCTGGGCACCTGGCTGAACTGGCTCATCGTGGCCCGGCGGCTGCGGCGGTATTCGGCCAATCTGGAAGCCATCACCGTGCCGCAGTTCCTGTCCCTGCGCTTCCACGACCAGCGCAATCTGCTCAACGCACTGGGCGCGGTGATCATCATCGTGTTCTTTGTGCCCTACACGGCTTCGGGCTTTGCCGCCTGCGGCAAGCTGTTCCACAGCCTGTTCGGCGTGGATTACATGGCGGCCATGGTGGTCTCGGCCTGCGTCATCGTGGGCTATACCATCACGGGCGGCTTCCGCGCCGTTACCACCACCGACCTCATCCAGTCCATCGTGATGAGCCTGGCCCTTGTGGCTGTGCTGGTGTACGGCATTGGCGCGGCAGGCGGCTGGGATGCCGTTGTGGCCAACGCCCAGAGCCTGCCCGGCTACCTGACCATGATGGCCAGCCACAACGCTGCCGAGGGCACGGCCACCTCGTACAGCCTGCTGGACATCGTCTCCACCATGGCGTGGGGTCTGGGCTACTTCGGAATGCCCCACATCCTGCTCCGCTTCATGGCCATTGAGGATGAAAAGAAGCTGGTGCTCAGCCGCCGCATTGCCAGCGTGTGGGTTATCATTGCCATGACCGCCTCCATCATCATCGGCATGGTGGGCCTTGGCATGACCAAGGCAGGCGCGCTGGAATACCTGAGCGGCTCCTCCAGTGAGACGGTCATCGTTCGCATTGCAAACCTCATTGCACAGCACGGCATTCTGGCAGCCGTTCTGGCGGGCCTGATCCTGGCGGGCATCCTTGCCGCCACCATGTCCACCGCCGACAGCCAGATGCTTGCTGCCGCGTCCAGCGTCTCCCAGAACATCCTGCAGGAGTTCGGCCACATGAAGCTGACCGAACGCCAGAGCCTGTTTGCTGCCCGCCTGACCATCATCTGCGTCAGTGTGGTGGGCGTGGTGCTGGCCCGTGACCCGGATTCCAGTGTCTTTGGCATCGTCAGCTTTGCATGGGCCGGTTTTGGCGGTGCGTATGGTGCCGTGATGCTCTGCGCCCTGTTCTGGAAGCGCTGCAACTGGCAGGGTGCGCTGGCCGGGATGCTCGCCGGCGGCCTGATGGTCTTTGTCTGGAAGTACCTCGTCAGCCCTCTGGGCGGCGTGTTCGGCATCTATGAGCTGCTGCCTGCCTTCCTGACCTCCCTGCTTGTCTGCGTGGTGGTCAGCCTGGTCACCCCTGCCCCCTCGAAGGAGATCGAAGCCGAGTTTGAGGCGGCGAAATAAGAAACAATATAAAGCAAGGGCCATTGCACAGATTCCCGTGCAATGGCCCTTGCTTTATGCTCGGCGCACAACACCGTTCTCAACAAAGAAAAGATTCGGCTAAGAAAAAATATTTTGTATACAAAAAAGAAAAAGATTGCTTGTGCAGAATTACGAAAACACTGCATGAATTAAAGAATACAACAAGAAATACTTTCAAATCGTAAAATTTTTGAGCAATTTCGTAAAAATGTACTAACATTTTGAAAGAAGATGCCGTATCATGGACTTATAAATGCGCATACGGCTTGCGGGCCGTGTGCCAAAATTGTCCGGAAAGTTCAGGAAGGAGTATTTTCATGGGAAAATCAACAGTGGATGCGTCTGCAAAGTTTGGATTGCGTGATAAACTTGCATACGCAGCGGGTGACTTTGGCTGCAATATGAGTTTTGCGCTCAAAGGTTACCTGACGATTTATTGGACGCAGTTTATGGGGATCGACAACTACCTGATGGCATCCCTTCTGCTGATCGTGCAGATCTGGGACGCAATCAACGATCCTATTATCGGAGCAATGGTAGATGCGGATACGCACAAATACCGCCGGAACAAGTTCCTTGCCTATATCTGGTTCGGTGCGATCGGACTGACCGTGGCCGGTGCACTTTGCTATCTGCCGTTCCCGCAGGCTCCCGGTATGGTCAAGAACATTCTGTTTGTGGCAGGCTATATGATCTGGGATGCTTTCTACACCGTTGCAAATGTGCCGTATGGCTCGATGCTGTCTCTGATCTCGGATGACCCGATCCAGCGTGCACAGCTGTCTACCTTCCGCTCCATTGGTTCTATGGGCGGTGGGCTTCTTACCGGTATGCTGATTCCGGTGATCATTTATGATAACCAGAACAACCTGCGCGGTGAGCAGATGTTTGTCATCGCTCTGATCATGGGTGTGATCGGTCTGGTCTGCTTCCGCTTTATGGTCACGAACACAAAGGTGCGTGTGGACACCACGATCACTCTGAAAGAGGATGCGCCGAAGTTCAACGTCATGAAGGCGTTCAACAACTTTATCCATAATCGCCCGGCTGTGGGCGCAACGCTGGCACCTATCGCAACGTTTATTGGTATGTATGGTGCCTCTACTGCAGGCCAGATCCTGTTCCAGGCTTATTTCAAGAATGCAAAGATCTCCGGCCTTGTGGGTATGATCTCCTACTTTGGCGTTTTCATTTTCAGTCCTTTTGTGAGCCGTATCGTCAAGCGCTTTGGCAAGAAGGAAGCCGTGACCTTTGGTTCAGTAGTCTGTGCGCTGGCGTACGTCCTGATGCTGGTTCTGCCCATCACACCGGACGGCCGGGGCCTCAGCCTTTATGTCCTGTGTCAGATCATTGCAATGCTGGGCGGCGGTGTCGGAAGCTGCCTGAGCTGGTCTCTGATGGCGGATGCGATCGATTACAACGAGTGGAAATTTGGCGTGCGAGAAGAAGGCACTACCTATGCACTGCACTCCTTCTTCCGTAAGCTTGCACAGGGCATCGGACCTTCTCTGGGCCTTGTTCTGGCAACCAAACTGGGCTATGATGCATCTCTGAAGGCTGCACAGACGATCGAAGTGGCAACCCGGATGCGCTATCTGGTGCCGATCATGTATCTGGGAAGCTATATCCTGATGATCATTGCGTACGGCGTGGTGTTCAATCTGGATAAAAAGACGCTGGCGCAGATGGAAAGCGATCTGAAAGAACGCCGTGCAAAGAACGAAAAGTAAAGGATCTTAAAATCAGAGGAATATAAGAACGGAAACCTTCTGATAAGATGATAGAAAGCCCTCCTTTCGCCTGAGTGCGACAGGAGGGCTTTCTTTTTTTCAGTTGATCAGAATCGCCATCATCTCAGCGCAGGGGACCACGAAGCCGAACCCGAAGAAGAACAGCAGGTCGAGCACAAACTTCCAGAGCCGGACAGTAGGGGAGCAGAAGTTCATGGAGCGGGTGACGGAGGCACCTATCTCACCCCAGTGTCGGTAGTAGCCGGTCTGCTCAAAGTTGTTCCAGAGCTCCAGCGAGAGAAATTCTATCCCGACGAACAATGGGAAAAACACCCAGGAGGGAAGCCAGCCGTCTGCCTGCAGGTTCCCATTGCTCAGGGTACGCCAGTGGACGGCCATCCGGCCCGGGCAGGCGAGGATGCCCCAGATGGCCAGTGCGGCACTGAGCCAAAACAAAACTGCCCGTACCGAGCGCCAGTCAATGGATTGTTGACGGCGCAGCAGAGTAAAGAAATCTTCCAGCGGGACTTCCGGTGCAATATCTGCTTCCTGCGGGTCGCGGCAGTGCATCAGGTCGGCAAGGGTCAGCCCCAGCGCGTCGGCCAGTGGTTCCAGCGTGTTGATGTCCGGCAGGCCGACCCCGCGTTCCCATCGGCTGACAGCCTTATCTGTTACATGCAGCTGCTGGGCCAGCTCTGCCTGTGTTAATCCTTGTGACTTGCGCATCCGGGCGAGAAATGCCCCGAACGTTTTCGCATCCATTGTGCTCACATCCTTTGGAAAAAGGATAGCATACCACGCACCAAAAGGCAATCGATGCTTCGTTTACAGACGCTGAAACGCAAAAACTCCCCACCCTGTGCTCGGTCAATGAGCACAGGGTGGGGAGCTTCTTTATATGGAGTTCAGAAGAAAAATGCTGGGATCAGAGCTTACAGCTGGGGGCCGGCAGAGACCAGAGCCTTGCCGTGCTCGTTACCCTCGTACTTCTTGAAGTTCTTGATGAAGCGGCCAGCCAGATCCTTGGCCTTCTCCTCCCACTGGGAAGCGTCGGCGTAGGTATCGCGGGGATCCAGGATGCCGGTGTCAACACCGTTCAGGACGGTGGGAACCTCGAAGTCGAAGTAGGGAATCTTCTTGGTGGGCACGTTGTTGATATCGCCGTTCAGGATAGCATCGATGATGCCACGGGTGTCCTTGATGGAGATGCGCTTGCCGGTGCCGTTCCAGCCGGTGTTGACCAGGTAAGCCTTGGCGCCGGACTTCTGCATCTTCTTGACCAGCTCCTCAGCGTACTTGGTGGGATGCAGCTCCAGGAAGGCCTGGCCGAAGCAGGCAGAGAAGGTCGGGGTGGGCTCGGTGATGCCGCGCTCGGTGCCGGCCAGCTTCGCGGTGAAGCCGGACAGGAAGTAGTACTGGGTCTGCTCGGGGGTCAGGATGCTGACCGGGGGCAGAACGCCGAACGCATCAGCAGACAGGAAAATGACGTTCTTGGCAGCAGGTGCGGAGGAAATCGGGCGAACGATGTTCTGGATGTGGTCGATGGGGTAGGACACACGGGTGTTCTCGGTGACGGACTTGTCAGCGAAGTCGATCTTGCCCTCGGCGTCGACGGTAACGTTCTCCAGCAGAGCGTTGCGCTTGATGGCGTTGTAGATGTCGGGCTCGGAGTCCTTATCCAGGTTGATGACCTTAGCGTAGCAGCCGCCCTCGAAGTTAAAGACGCCGTTGTCGTCCCAGCCGTGCTCGTCGTCGCCGATCAGCAGGCGCTTCGGGTCGGTGGACAGGGTGGTCTTGCCGGTGCCGGACAGACCGAAGAAGATGGCGGTGTTCTCGCCGTTCAGGTCGGTGTTGGCAGAGCAGTGCATGGAAGCCATGCCCTTCAGCGGCAGGAAGTAGTTCATCATGGAGAACATGCCCTTCTTCATCTCGCCGCCGTACCAGGTGTTGATGATGACCTGCTCCTTGCTGGTGATGTTGAAGGCAACGCAGGTCTCGCTGTTCAGGCCCAGCTCCTTGTAGTTCTCAACCTTAGCCTTGGAGGCGTTGTAAACAACGAAGTCAGGCTCAAAATTGGCCAGCTCCTCAGCGGTGGGCTTGATAAACATATTGGTGACAAAGTGTGCCTGCCAGGCCACCTCCACGATGAAGCGGATAGCCATGCGGGTGTCCTTGTTGGCGCCGCAGAAGGCATCGACGACGAACAGGCGCTTGTTGCACAGCTCCTTCTTGGCGATGTCCTTCACGGCAGACCAGGTCTGCTCGGTCATGGGGTGGTTGTCGTTCTTGTACTCGTCGCTGGTCCACCAAACGGTGTCCTTGGAGTTCTCGTCCACGACGATGTACTTGTCCTTGGGGGAACGGCCGGTGTAAACGCCGGTCATGACATTGACAGCGCCCAGCTCGGTGACCTGGCCCTTCTCATAGCCGGTCAGCTCGGGTTTGGTCTCCTCCTCGAACAGCATCTCATAAGAGGGGTTATGCACGATCTCGGTCGTGCCGGTAATGCCATACTTAGTCAAATCCAGATTTGCCATGTTTACATATACCTCTTTCTCTATACTTTTGGCTGAATGGGGGACAAGGGGACTAAGTCAGCCTCCTAGTGCCCCATCCTGACATTTATTATACAAAGATTTCGGCATAAAAGCAAGTTCAAATTCTTTCAAAGATTGTGACATTATTGTAAAATAGTTTGAATTTTACATATTGTATCCCCGCAGGGGCGGATTCTATATCCGCCTGTGCCGTTCCGCATACCGCGCGGCCCGCGGGCACATATAGAATGCGCCCCTGCGTTGCAGGTGTACCAGCAAAAAAGGACGCACCCTCCGGCACGTCCCTTCTCAATATCATTTACGCATCCGAGCGCGAATACGCATTCTTCATGCCGCTGCTCAGCTCAAACAGGACCTTATTCAGGGCGTCCGTCGTCTCGGCCCTGACCATAGCGGCCAATTCCTCGTTGGCCTTGGTGCGCAGGGCGGCACGGGCGGCGGGGTCGGCCTCGCCGCGCTGGGCATCGTCATAGGTATTGATGATGCCGTTGGCTTTGCTGCCGACGCTCAGCGTGTAGCGCTCGATGTGGAACACCGATTTTGCGTAGGACGCATCGGCCATGGCGGCCAGCAGACGGCTGGCCCAGTAGAAGTTGTCGGTGGAGACATCGCCCGTCGTGTTGGACAGGTACTCTGGCGTCATGTCCACGTTGGCGTAGAAGGGCACCATCGTGTTGAAGGCGTTGGACGCAAAGGCCAGCCACTCCACGGCGCGGAAGTCCTCCGGTACGTCGGGGCGCATTTGCAGCAGTGCCATAAAGTCGTTGCGGTTCACGCCGATGGGACGGTAGATGCCCTTCTCGGAAGCCGTGGCCGCATAGGGGTCATACGGCGTGCCCTGATAATGGCTCGACAGCACGTACTTTACGTCCTCGGGCGTGATCTTTTTCTCGGGCACCATGCACCAGGGCAGGTCGTCGGAGCGCGGCGTAAAGTCGGCGTCCGGGCCGTCCCAGGCGAACGTATTGGGGTTGAAATAACGCAACATGTACCAGCCGCGGGGCGTGTTGTAGACATGGTCGGCATCGTCGTGGCTGCCGAAGGCGTCGCGTGGATTCAGCGCACCGTCCAGGGACAGGTCAAGATGGTACTTGTCGATAAAGCCGCGCAGGTCAGCGGAGCACATGAACTCCTTCTGCTCGCCCAGTGCGTCGTCCAGGTCGAGCGTGTCAAGGCCGAGCTGGTTCGGCATGACCACATAGACGTCATCGGGCACGCGGCGGGCCATCCAGTGGTGGCCGCCGATGGTCTCGAGCCACCAGACCTCGTCCACATCCTGAAACGCGATGCCGTTCATCTCGTAGGTGCCGTACTGCTCCAGCAGACTGCCAAGGCGCCGGACGCCCTCGCGCGCGGAGCGGACATAGGGCAGGACCAGATAGACAATGTCCTCCTCGCCGATGCCGCCCTTGACGAGCGGGTCAGCGCCCAGCACGCGCGGGTTGGAGGTAATGGTCTCGGTAGCCGTCATGCCGACGTTGGCCGCGTTGACGCCGCTGGCCGCCCACAGGCCCTTGCCCTCAACAGCGTTGGGCACCGCGGTGATGCGCAGGCCGCTGCCGGGCAGGGGAATCTCGACGCCCGAAATGACGGATTTATAGACTGCGGGGTAGTCCTGCGGCTGAAAAACGGTAAACTTTTTGGCAGTGAAATGGCCGGAGCCGGAATCGTCGTTGCGGGCGATCATCGTGGACCCGTCGTAGGACGCATTTTTGCCGACCAGAATGGTGGTGCAAGGCATGGTTAAATCGTCTCCTTTTATAAGTCTATATAAGAATGCCGCGCGGTAGGGGCCGGGCATGCCCGGCCCGCGGGTTTCCCGCGAGCGTGTGCTCATGGACAGGTACCGGGCCGGACATGTCCGGCCCCTACGGGCATCCCACTATTTCCCTATTATAGAACAATCTGTGCAAATTTCAACCGTCACATTTCCTGCGCCACGCCCTGCGCGATCACACCGCTCTGGTAGGCTTCGACCAGGGCTGTCAGGTCGCGGATCAGCGCCTGCTTGCGCCCGCCCTCGTCGGTGTCGCGCACCAGAATGCGCTGGGGCGCAGTATAGATATACTCGCTCTTGCTGGCAATGTCCTCGTCCTCGTGGATGGCCTTGTCCACGCTCTCAAACGGCTGGTGGGTGCGCAAGATCAACCCGCGGGAGTTATAGACCAGTGTGTAGCCGGCTATGCCGGTGCGCCGGTGGTAGGCACGGCAGAAGCCGCCGTCAATAATGATGAGCCGTCCGCCGCCCTTGATGGGGCTTTCCCCCTCGATGGCGCGGACCGGGACATGGCCGTTCACGATGTGGCTGCCCTCGCCGGACAGGCCAAATTCGCGCAAAATATGCTCGGCGGTGCGCGGGTCGGCAATGTGCCTGTAGTAGGGGTCCTTGATCTCCACCTGGGCCGCCGGGTCGGCAATATAGAGCCGCTCAAACGTCGTCATGGCGCTGCGGCCAAACAGCGGCGATTTTGCCCCGCACCACAGGTACCACAAAAAGTCCTGTCCGGCCAGCCGTGCCGGGCTGCCCGCGGGCGCACTGTAGCCCTGGCGGGCGCGGCGGTCACAGTAGTCGAACAGCTGCTTGCCGCTGCGGGCGGTGCCCTCAAACCGAATGGCCGCAAACGCGCCGTCCTCGGTCATCGGCACTGCGCCGTGGTAAAGCAGATTGCCGTTGCACATTTTATAAAACGCGCCGTGGGCGTACAAAAATTGCACATGGCGCTGCAGGCGCTCGCTCTCGGCAAAGCTGCGCACCAGCTCGGCGACGATCTTTTCCTCGTCGGCAGTCAGCGCGGCGGGGTTGGCCGGGTCAACGGTGGGAAAGTCGCAGTCCAGCAGGGGATAGGTCGTTCCGAAATAGTCCACCGTGCCCGCGGCAAAGTCAATGTGGTTCAAAAAGTCGCGGCCCTGCAAATCAAAATCCGGGTTGCGGGCAATGACCTGCGCCTCCAGCTTGAGCATCATAACGGTCACGGCCTTGTGCATCCGCGCGGCGGCGGTCAGGTCGCCTGCCGCTGTGCGCTGGTCGGCGTGGGGCAGCCAGCGCGAAACATCGGAATCCGCGTAAGTATGCTGGGCAAAGCGCTCCAAGCGGCGCAGGCTGATGCCGTAGCCGCCCTCCAGCGTGTCCAGATTGTTGTAGGCCAGCGTTGTTTTCAGCACGGTCATAATGCAGAGCGGGCTGCCCGCGGCCGCGCCCATCCAGACCACGTCGTGGTTGCCCCACTGGATGTCCACCTGATGATGCGCCATCAGGCTGTCCAGAATGCGGTCCGGGCGCGGGCCGCGGTCAAACAGGTCGCCCACAATGTGCAGACGGTCCACAGCCAGCCGCTTGATGACCTCGCAGAAGCGGATAATATAGGCGTCGGCGCGGTCATAGCGGATGATGCTCTCAATGATCTCGCCGTAATACTGGTCCTTGTCGTGGTCCTCAAAGTGGGCGTGAAGCAGCTCGTCGAGGATGTAGCCGCAGTTCTGCGGCAGACAGCGGCGCACATGGTCGCGGGTATGCTTGCTGGACACGAACCGGCACAGGTCGATGAGCCGCAGCAACGTCATGCGATACCAGGCGTGCAGGTCTCTCTGGCGGGCTTTCAGCTCGGGCAGCTTCTGATTGGGATAATAGATGAGCGTCGCCAGCTCGGCACGCTCCTCGGCGGGGACACCGTTGCCAAGCACCGTGTCGATTTTTTCACGGATGACACCCGATGCGCTGTTTAATATATGTACGAACGCTTCGTGCTCGCCGTGCAGGTCACTCATGAAGTGCTCGGTGCCCTTGGGCAGACGGAGCAGGGCCTCAATGCGGATGATCTCGCTGGCCGCGGCGGCCACGGTCTGGTATTTCTGAGACAGCAGGCGCAGATAGCGCAGATGCTCATCGGAATATTGCACGGGCAGGACCTCCCTGTACTTTTCTTTCATCTATATGGAATTATAGCACACCTTGCGGCAAAACAAAAGGCCGCAGCCCGGAATTTTGGGCTGCGGCCTGATGATTTTTAGGGCAGGGACTCTGTAGGGGCGGATTCTATATCCGCCCGTGGACGTTTACCCTGCGTTCATCTTTTTTCACAACGGGATGCTGCCAAGCGGGCGCATATAGAATGCGCCCCCACGGTGCAGCATGGCTGCACATTTTTTTTGCAATCACTCGATCTCGATCAGCGTCTGCTTCGGCTCGAGCTTCTTGGCCTCGGCCTTGGGCAGATGCAGGGTCAGGATGCCGTTCTCAAACTTAGCACTGATGTCCTTGGGCTCCAGCTCCTTGCCGACATAGAAGCTGCGTGCGCAGCTGCCGGTAGCACGCTCCTGGCGGATATAGCGGCCCTCGTTGTCCTTGTCATCCAGCTCCTCATTGCGCTGGGCGCTGATGGTCAGATAGCCGTTGTCCAGATCCAGCTTGACATCCTCTTTCTTGAAGCCGGGCAGATCAACGAACACATCGTAGCTGTCCTTGTTCTCGCGGACATCGGTTTTCATCACATTGGCGGCACGTTTGCCAAACATACCGCGGGGGGCAGCGGCCTTCATGGCGCGGTCAAAATCGTGCTCCCAATCGTTGCTGAACAGATCATCCATCAAAGCCTCATTGAACATATACGGAACCATCATCATAAGTCATTCCTCCAATTTTCATCGGCCGCCCGTTTTGTTTGTGAGCGGTTGACTTTTGATACACATTGTTGCGTTCCCTTTGGGGATTCGGTTCTTCCGTTCCTCTTTCCCTTGGAACGCCTCTATAATAGCACCGAACATTAGCACTGTCAATAGTAGAGTGCTAATGTTTACATGTTATGTAATGTTTGTTCACAAAATATGTAATAAGTTTGAAAATAGATCGCAGCCACGTTGCAATCAGGGCTTGCCTGTAGGGGCCGGGCATGCCCGGGGCAGCCTTTGCTTTCTAAAGCCTGCTCACGGGGGAGAAGGCTTCTCATCTTTACATTATGTCGTATTCAATCGGCGTCTCAAACAGCCGTGCCGCCTTCTCCCGGTCCTCGGTCTGGCCCAGCGCCCACATCAGCTTGACGGCGACAGCCTCGGGGGTCATGTCGCGGGCCTCCAGGACGCCGGGCAGCTCACCAACGGCGCGGCCCACCTCGTAGACGGCAAGGTCACACCCCTCATGCGGGACCTGCGTGGTAAACACCGCCAGCCGCCCGCTCTCACACCAGCGGCGCAGGGCGGCGAACATCTCGCCGTGCTCCCCGCCCGGCAGGCCGCCGACGCCGAAGCTCTCCAGCACCAGTGCGCGGTAGTGCGGGGCCAGCAGCGGGATGATGTCCGCCCGCATGCCCGGCACAAGCCGCAGCACAAAAACGGCGGGCTCAAGCCTTTCATAGAACCGCACGGGCGGCTGGTCCGCGGGGCGGCGCAGAAACGTCACCAGCCGCGTGTCGCGGAACACCGCGGTCTCGGGGTAGTCGATGCTGGAAAACGCATTGAAGCTGCGCGTCCGCGTCTTGCGCGCGCGTGTGCCCAGAATGACCTTGTTGTCAAACACCAGCTGCACGCCCCATGCGCCGTCGCTGACCGCGTAGACGAACGCGCGGTAGAGGTTGTTGCGCGCGTCGGTATCGCGGTTGTAGATGGACTTCTGGCTGCCGGTCAGCACAACGGGCTTCGCGCTGTTCTGCACCATGTAGCTGAGCGCCGCGGCGGTGTAGGCCATCGTGTCTGTGCCGTGGGCGATGACAAAGCCGTCGCAGGCATCATAATTTTCTTTGATGCAGCGCACGATGATCTGCCACTGCGCTGGGCCGACGTTCGTCGAATCCAGGTTGAACACCTGCACAGCGCTGACCTCGCACAGGTCAGCCAGCTCGGGCACGCAGGCCAGCAGCTCCTCTGACGTGATGGCCGGGGCCAGCCCGCCCGCCGCCGTAGGGCGGCTCGCAATCGTCCCGCCTGTGGCGAGAAGCAGAATTTTTTTCATCAAAATACCTCACTTCCTTGGCCCCCTCTGCGAGGGGGCTCCGCCCGCAGGCGGTGGGGGGGGGAGAGCTTTGCGGTTATCCGAAATATTTCGGGTCATGACAAAGTTCTCTCCCTCCGGCCCTACGGGCCACCGCTCCCCTTCTGGCGCAAGCGCCACCTCCCCCGTATCGGGGGAGTCTGTCTCGCAGAGGGAGGCAAGAGCTTTTCACTCCGCCCACATCAGATGCCGCTCCGCGACGACCTGGGCGTCCAGTGTGCGCGGACCTGCCGTAAAGCGCACGGTCACGCGGCGGCCCGCAACGCTTTCCACAGTGCCGGGGCCAAAGACGGCATGCCGCACATGGGCACCGACGGCGGTGATGCTGTCCACATCCACAGGCGGCAGCGGGGCGCGTGCCGCGGGCGGGGGTGTGCGGCGGCCCGCGGGCTCGGCGTCGTGGCATTTGCGGTGGCCGGGCAGACCGGACAGCACCTCATCCACAAAGGCCGAGCGCTCCGCCGCGCAGTCAAACAGCACCAACTGCTGCCGCGCGCGGGTCATGGCCACGTAAAACAGCCGCCGGTCCTCCTCATACTGCTGTGTCTCGCCGGGCGTGCGGCAGCACAGCTCCGGCTTGGCGGGCAGAATGCCGTCCAGTACATCCAACAAAATGACCCGGTCATATTCCAGCCCCTTGGCTGAGTGGATCGTCGAAAGCAAAAACCTGCACCCGGGCGGATTCTCATGGTTTTGTATGATGCTGCGCAGCTTTTCCAGCCGACGCAGCAGGTGCCGCGGCGTCGGCTCCTGTGCGCCGAGCATTTCCAGCACGGCCAGCTTCGTGCGGTCCATGCCGTTTTTGTCCAGATATTTGCCGTAGCCCAGCTGGTCGGCCAGGAACCGCACCGCATCGTCCGCGGCCATTTTGGGCAGACGCGCCAGACCGTCCACCACGTCAGCCATGGCGGCGCGGGTGCGCGGACGGATGCTGTCCTCATTCAGCAGGGCCGTCCAGCAGCCCTGCCCGTACTGCCGCGCCTGATTGCAGGCAAACAGCGCCTGTGCGCGGGTGACGGGCACACCGAATTTGTAGTAGCAGCGCAGAAAAGTTTCCCCATCCGCGGGGTGTGCGGCCAGCGTGAAAATATCGGTCACATCGCGGACGATCTTGTTGGTAAAAAAGGTCTGGTCCACTGCCTTGCAGGCGTAGGGGATGCCCCGCCGCTCGCACAGGTCGATGATGGGCAGTGCGCTCTCGTGGTTGCGGAACAGCACCGCCGTCCCGGTATCGCAGTGCTGCGCCGTCTCGAACAAGAATGGCAGCTGGTCGGCGCGGCGCGGCACGGTGACGATCTGCAGCGGTGCGCCAGGGCCCTGCGTCGGTGCGATGGTCTTGGGGCGGCGATAGCGGTTGCGCGCCACAAAGCGGTTGGCAGCCTCCAGAATCGGCTCTGTGGAGCGATAGTTCTGCTCCATAAGCAAAATCTGTGCGCCGGGATAGGTCTTTTCAAAATCCATCAGCGCTTGGGGGTAGGCGGCGCGGAAGCCGTAAATGCTCTGGTCCTCGTCGCCGACCATAAAGATATTGCCGCTTTCCTGCGCCAGCACGCGGATAATTTCATGCTGTACCTTGGACGTATCCTGCGACTCATCGACGCAGAAATACTTGTACCGCTTGCGGAACGCCGCCGCAACCGCGGGCGCACCGCGCAGGATTTGCAGCGCAAAGCAGAGCTGGTCGTCGTAGTCCATTTTGTGCGCGGCCTTCAGCGCCTTCTGGTAGCCGCGGTACAGGTCGGGCAGATTCTCAATGTCGGTTTCCAGCTCGTCCAATTCCGCGTCGGTCAGGCACATATTTTTAATGTAGGTGATGGCCGTGCGCAGATCCTTGACCGTGCTCTCGGCGGGGTACTCGTGGTTTGTGTCCTGCCATAGCCGCATGAGCAGCGGCGTGGTCTCGCTCTCATTGCGGATGAGTTCCGGCGGGGTACGGCCATACATGCGGCTGTACAGCGCGATGATGCGCGCCGCCACACCGTTGATAGTGCGGAACTCCAGCCGTGCGGCCAATTCGCCGCCGAACCGCGCCGCGAACCGGGCGCGCATCTCCTGCGTGGCGGCGACGGTGTAGGTCATTGTCAGGATGGCTTCCGGCGCAATGCCGCAGACCTCGGTCATATAGCCCAGCCGGGTGATGAGCACGGTGGTTTTGCCGCTGCCCGGCACCGCCAGCAGCAGCACCGGGCCGTTGACCGCCTCCACCGCCGCGCGCTGCTGGTCGTTCAGGGCCGCCAGATGGGCCGTTTCAAATATAGCCTTGTCCATGGCAGCTCCTTTCGTGCAGTATCAATTGCCGCGCAGCAGGGGCCGCACATGTGCGGCCCGCAGCTTCACGGGGAACGCCCGCTTATGAGCAGGCCGCGGGCCGGGCATGCCCGGCCCCTACAGTGTTTCCCTATTGTACCATACATCCCGCACAAAAGCAAAGCTCCCCGCCGGATCAGCGGGGAGCTTTACTGTTACACGCGGTTCAGCGCAATATCATTGATGACCTCACCGGCGCAGATCAGACCGGCAACGGCGGGGACGTAGGCGTTGCTGCCGGGGACCTGGCGGTTCAGGTTCGCCAGGCAGACCTTGTCATCGTCAATCAGGTCCAGCGTGCCGATGTCTGTCAACCTTGCAAAGTGTAAAAACCTGCAGCATTTCAGCCCGCGTATTTTGTCACCCCCAAGTCTTGGATAAACGCGCACACTGTGGTACAATATGTAAGAAAGAGCAAACTCCCCATAACCAAAGGACGTCACCATGAAACAAGGCAATTTGAATATACGCTGCACCGAAGATTACGCGGTGCTGTACTGGGATAAACCCGCCGCCGCGCCCAGCGGGGCGGAATACACGGTCTCCCTGAACGGCGAGGCCATTGGCCGCACAGACCGCACCCATTTTACGATAGAGGGGCTGAGCTACGGCAGTGCCTTCCGGGTGGACGTGGTCAGCGGCAGCTACTGCATCGGCTCGGCCACGCTGCAGTTCGGCAGGGAAAAGCGCCGCATCGACATTACCGCCGCGCCCTACTTCTGCAAGGGCGACGGCCATATCCTGAACACCGACAATTTACAGCGGGCCATCAACGACTGCGGCGCGGACGATATTCTGTACGTGCCGGCGGGCGATTTCCTGACCGGCGCACTGCGGCTGCACAGCGATCTGGAAATTTATCTGGCCAAGGGCGCGGTCCTGCAGGGCACAACGAACATTCACGACTATTCGCCCCGCATCCCCAGCCGGTTTGAGGGCACCGAGATGCGCTGCTACTCAAGCCTTTTGAACGCGGGCGACATGAACCACAAGACCGGCCCGAACTGCCGCAATATCATCATCCGCGGCAGGGGCACGATCTGCGGCGGCGGGCAGGAGCTGGCCCGCAAGATCATTGAGGACGAGCGTGCCCGCATCAAGAGCTTTCTGGACGACAACCGGGAGCTCGTCGAAAGCTGCGAGAACAGCGACACGATCCCGGGCCGCGTCCGCCCGCGGCTTATCAATTTAAGCAACTGTGAGAACGTCTGGATCAGCGGTATCACGCTGAAAAACGGCCCGTCCTGGAACGTCCACATGATCTACTGCGACGACATCCAGACCGACCACTGCACCTTTGTGTCCGAGGGCGTCTGGAACGGCGACGGCTGGGACCCGGATTCCTCAACGAACTGCACCTTATTTGCGTCGGAGTTCTCCACGGGGGACGACGCTGTCGCCATCAAGAGCGGCAAGAACCCCGAGGGCAACGAAATCAACCGTCCCTGCGCGCATATCCGGGTGTTTGACTGCCGCAGCGACTGCGGCCACGGCATCTGCATCGGCAGCGAGATGAGCGGCGGCGTGGAGGACGTGCAGATCTGGGACTGCGATCTGGCGAACTCGCTGTCCGGCATCGAGATCAAGGCCACGCCCAAGCGCGGCGGCTATGTGCGCGGCGTGACCGTGCGGGACTGCATCACGCCCCGCGTCATGCTGCACAGCGTACCGTACAATGACGACGGTGTGCCCGCCGGTGCCCCGCCGAAGCTCGAGCACTGCTTCTTTGAGCGGCTTACCCTGACCGCCGAGGTGCTGGACCATGACCGCAGCCGACACGATGCCGCCCCGATCGAGATCGCGGGCTTTGACAAGCCGGGCTATGAGGTCGAGGACATTGTCTTTAAGGATATTACCATCACCAAGCCGTCCGTCGCCCTGCCGCTGGGGCTGTGCAAGGGTGTGACGCTGAGCAATCTTGCGTGTGTGAAGGAATAAGCCTAAAGCCTCCCTTTGACAAGGGAGGCCCTTCTCCCCACTTTATGAACAAATCTTAAAACTTCCTTACACCCTCTTGCACCGCGGTGCAGGAGGGTGTATTATTATCATGCTTTAATAATTAACACAAGCCAACTATTAACAGGAGGTGTTCACCAATGGGCACTGAAGCCCCTTATCTGAGCGGGATGTTCCGCTTTGTGGCGCGGCTGCACACACTGTCCAAGCGCGGGATGCGCATGGCACTGGCCGGGCAGCCCAAATGCCGCTATGGCATGCTGCAAAGTCTGTACAATCTCATTGAGCAGCACGGCCGCGACGGCGCGATCTATGTCTCGGACATTGCGCGGCAGATGCACCAGCCTATGCCGGCGATTTCCCGCGGGCTGCGTCAGATGGAGCAGACCGGCCACATCGTCCGCGAGACAGACCCCAAGGACCGCCGCAAGACGCTGGTGCGCATCACCCCGGCAGGGGAGCGCGCCCGCAAAGCCAATGAGCAGGCCATGAACGACTACTTTGCCCGCATCATGGCGCGGCTGACCCCGGAGCAGCTGGCGCAGGCCAACGCCGTAAAGGACGCTCTGCTCGCCGCCATCGAGGCCGAGAACGCCGCTATGAAAACCGATTTGAAAGGAGAACCCCCGCATGACGAAAATTTTTAAGCAGCTGGGGCGGCACTGGGCGGCCTGCCTGGCCGTCGTTGCGCTGCTCATCGTGCAGGCATACTGCGATTTAAGCCTGCCCGACTACACAAGCAAAATTGTGGACACCGGCATCCAGCAGGGCGGCATTGAAAGCCCCGTGCCCGACACCATCCGCAGCACAACGCTGCAGGCGCTCGAGCTGCTCATGTCCGAGGACGACGCCGCACTGGCGGACGAAGCCTACTCCGCCCCCGACGCGGACGGTATGCGCACACTGAACCCGGACGCGGACACCGCCGCGCTGGAAAATGCGTTCACAACGCCGGACGTTGTGCTGTACATGGCCGCGGCGAAGAATGCCGCCACTGCCGCCGATACCACCGACACCGTGGTCCCCACGGCCTATGACCTCGACGCCGTCGCCACGCAGCTGGCCGCCGCGTCCCAGGCCCCCGGCGCACGGGAAATGCTGCAGAGCCAGCTGACGGACGGTCTCGCCCAGCTGGACGAGACCGTCGCCGACAGCCTGTCCAGCCAGGCCATGCTGCTCGTCGCGCTGGAATATGACGCTCAGGGCATTGCCCATGACGTGCAAATGTCCTATCTGCTGCGCACGGGCGGCCAGATGCTGGCTTTAACGCTGCTCATGGTCGCCGTGGCCGTCGCCGTAGGCTTTATTGCGTCCCGCGTCTCCGCCGCCATTGGCCGTGACCTGCGCCGCGACGTGTTCAGGACCGTCGTCGGCTACTCCAACGCCGAAATCGAAAAATTTTCCACTGCTTCGCTGATTACCCGCACCACGAACGACATCCAGCAGGTGCAGTTCGTCTGTGTGATCCTGCTGCGCATGGTAGCCTACGCGCCCATTTTGGGCATTGGCGGCATTATGCACGTTGCCAGCGGCAACACGGGGCTGGAATGGATCATCTTTGTGGCCGTGGCCGCACTGCTGGCGCTCATCGCCGTTTTGATGAACGTAGCCATGCCGAAATTCAAGCAGATGCAAGTTTTGGTGGACCGGCTGAACCTTGTCAGCCGCGAAATCCTGACCGGCATTATGCCCATCCGCGCGTTCAGCCGCGAGGCATTTGAGGAAAAGCGCTTTGACAGGGCCAACACCGACCTGATGAAGACCCAGCTGTTCACCAACCGCACGATGGTCGCCATGATGCCGTTTATGACGCTCATCATGAACGGCACGAGCCTGCTCATCGTCTGGTTCGGCGGCAAGGCGATGGATCTGGGCAGCATGCAGGTGGGTGAGATGATCGCGTTCATCACCTACACGATGCAGATCGTCATGTCGTTCCTCATGCTCTCGATGGTCGCCGTCATGCTGCCCCGCGCCGGTGTGGCTGCGGACCGCATTGACGAGGTCATCAAGACCCCCTCGACCATCCATGACCCCGCTGCGCCCAAGGCACTGCCCGCGGACGGCACCCACGGCGTTGTGGCGTTCCATGACGTCAGCTTCCGCTATCCCGGCTCCGACGAGGACGCGCTCGAGCACATCAGCTTCACGGCCAGACCCGGCGAGACAACGGCCATCATCGGCTCCACGGGCTGCGGCAAATCTACGCTGCTCAACCTGATCCCGCGCTTCTACGATGTGACCGAGGGCAGCGTAACGATTGACGGTGTTGACGTGCGCGACATGACCCAGGCACAGCTGCACGACGAGCTGGGCTATGTACCGCAGAAGGGCGTGCTGTTCAGCGGCACGATCACATCCAACCTGAAGTTCGGCGGCGACCACATCACCGACGCCGACGCAGAGCAGGCCGCCGAGATCGCCCAGGCCACGGAGTTCATCTCCGCTAAGCCCGAGGGCTTCGACAGCCCGATTGCCCAGGGCGGCAGCAACGTCTCCGGCGGGCAGAAGCAGCGCCTTTCGATTGCCCGCGCCATTGCCAAGCACCCGCAGATCTATCTGTTTGACGACAGCTTCTCGGCGCTGGACTACAAGACCGACGTGGCGCTGCGCCGTGCGCTGAAGGCTAAAACGGACAACGCCACGGTCATTATTGTAGCGCAGCGCATCTCCACCGTGCTGCACGCGAACCAGATCCTGGTGCTGGATGAGGGCCGCATCGTCGGCAAGGGCACCCATGCCCAGCTGATGGAAAGCTGCCCCGCGTATCAGGAAATTGCGCGCAGCCAGCTGAGCCAGAAGGAACTGAATTTGCAGAAGGAGGGTGAGTGATATGCCAAGACACGGACGCATGACGACGGAGCGCGCCAAGGACTTCAAGGGCACGCTGCGCCAGCTGCTGGCCGCCATGAGCAAGTATAAGCTGTCGCTGGTCGTCGTCATTGTTTTTGCTGTTCTGTCAACCATTTTCAACATTGCAGGGCCGAAGATCCTGGCCAAGGCCACCACGGCGCTGGCCACCGGCTGGATCGCCAAGCTGCGCGGCGTGGGCGGCATCGACTTTGCCTACATCGGCAAGGTGCTGCTGTTCCTGCTGGGCATGTACCTGCTGTCCGCGGCGTTCAGCTTCATTCAGGGCTGGCTCATGTCCGGCCTGTCGCAGAAGGTCTGCTACGACTTCCGCGACCAGATCAGCAAAAAGATCAACCGCCTGCCGCTGGCCTACTTTGAAAAGCGCACCGTCGGCGAGGTGCTGTCCCGCATTACAAACGACGTGGATACGCTGGGCCAGAGCCTGAACCAGAGCGTGACCCAGCTGATCACCAGCGTTGCGACGATGGTCGGCGTGCTCATCATGATGCTGTCCATCAGCCCTAAAATGACGCTGATCGCCCTGCTGATCCTGCCGGTCTCGCTGGCGCTGGTGCTGGTGGTCGTCAAGTTCAGCCAGAAGTATTTCAAGGCGCAGCAGGCGACACTGGGCGTTGTCAACGGTCAGGTCGAGGAGGTTTACTCCGGCCACAACGTCATCAAGGCGTTCAACCGCGAGGCCGCCGTGCTGGACGACTTCAACGACGCGAACGATAAGCTGTACGAATCCGCGTGGAAATCGCAGTTTTTGTCCGGCCTGATGCAGCCCATCATGAACTTTGTGGGCAACCTGGGCTATGTGGCCGTCGCCATCGTCGGCAGCATTTTTGCCGCAGCGGGCGCCATCACCATCGGCGATATTCAGGCGTTCATCCAGTACGTCAAGAACTTCACCCAGCCCATCCAGCAGCTGGCGCAGGTGTCCAACATGCTGCAAAGCATGACCGCCGCCGCCGAGCGCGTCTTTGAATTTTTGAACGAGCCCGAGGAGGACCAGCTGGCCGACCCCGCCCGCCGCGCCGACCCCGCCTGCATCGACGGTCAGGTCACGTTTGACCATGTAAAGTTCGGCTACACGCCGGAAAAGACCGTCATCCACAATTTCAGCTGCAATGTCAAGCCCGGCCAGAAGGTCGCCATCGTCGGCCCCACCGGTGCGGGCAAGACCACAATGGTCAAGCTGCTCATGCGGTTCTATGATGTGGATTCCGGCGAAATTTTGCTGAACGGCCACAACGTCAGGGACTTTGACCGCAGCGACCTGCGCGAGGGCTTCGGCATGGTGCTGCAGGATACCTGGCTGTTCAAGGGCACGATCATGGAGAACATCCGCTATGGCCGTCTGGATGCCACGGACGAGGAGGTCATTGCCGCCGCGAAGGCTGCAAACGCCGACCACTTTATCCGCACGCTGCCCGGCGGCTACCAGATGGAGCTGAACGAGGACGCCTCCAACGTCAGCCAAGGCCAGAAGCAGCTTTTGACGATTGCCCGCACGATTTTGGCGGACAACCGCATCCTGATCCTCGATGAGGCGACATCGAGCGTTGACACCCGCACCGAGCAGCGCATCCAGACGGCTATGGACCGCCTGATGCAGGGCCGCACGAGCTTCGTCATCGCGCACCGCCTGTCCACCATCCGCGATGCCGATTTGATCCTGGTCATGCGCGAGGGCGACATTGTCGAGCAGGGCACCCACGACGAGCTGATCGAAGCCGGCGGGTTCTATGCCGATTTGTACAACAGTCAGTTTGAGGATGTGACGGCTTGACAAATTGACGCAGGTTGGTTCTAATGTAAAAAATGCCTAAAGGCTTCCCCCTCGGGGGAAGCTGTCCGCGAAGCGGACTGATGAGGGCAAAGCTCCCGCAGCCACCCATTTATGGGCAGCATCCGCAGGGTCGCCCTCATCCGGCCCTACGGGCCACCTTCCCCCGCGGGGGAAGGCTTTTCTTTTATTGACACCCCTGCTATAATAGTAACCAAAGGGGGCATTACCTGTGGATTATGCAAAACTTACGGCGCAGGCGCGGCAGGCTGCGGAAGAACTGCTGCAGGCTGCGCATCTCGAGACCGGGGACATTTTTGTGGTCGGCTGCTCCAGCAGCGAAATCATGGGCGGGCGCATCGGCAAGGATTCCAGCATGGAGGCTGCCGCTGCCGTGCTGGCGGGCGTGCTGCCGCCATTGCAGGAGCAGGGCGTCTATCTGGCCGCCCAGTGCTGTGAGCATCTGAACCGTTCTATCGTCATTGAGCGCGAGGCTGCGAAGGCCAACGGCTATCAGATCGTCTCGGCCATTCCGCAGCCCCACGCGGGCGGCAGCTGGGCCACGAACTGCTGGCAGCGCTTTAACGACCCCGTCCTTGTGGAGGAGGTCAGGGCCGCCGCGGGCATGGACATCGGCGGCACGCTGATCGGTATGCACCTGCGCCGCGTGGCTGTACCGGTGCGCTTGTCGATGGACCACATCGGGCAGGCAATTCTGCTCTGCGCCCGCACCCGTCCGCCGTTCATCGGCGGTTCCCGCGCCGTTTACAGTCAGGAGGAAGTGCGATGATTCCCGAAGCCCAGAAGCAGCAGATGGCCGAGGCCGTCGCGAAGATCCGTGAGACGATGGCCGCTGCCGCCAAGGCCGCAGGCCGTGACCCGGCAGAGGTGCGCCTTTGCGCCGCCTGCAAGACCCGCACGGTGGAGGAGGTGCGCTGCAGCGCCGACCTGCCCATTGACCTGTTCGGTGAAAACCATGTGCAGGAGCTGGTCGAAAAGACCGACGCGAACGCCTACAACGGCAAGCCCGGGCACTTCATCGGGCATTTACAGACGAACAAGGTCAACAAGGTCGTAGGCCGCGCCGCGCTGATCCAGAGCGTGGACAGCACGCGCCTTTTGGATAAGATCGATGCCGCCGCGGCCCGTCTGGGGCTGGTGCAGGACATTCTCGTCGAGATCAACATCGGCGAGGAGGCCAGCAAGAGCGGCGTGGACGCCGACAGCCTGTTCCCGCTTTTGGAGGCTGCCGCCGCCAGGGAGCACATCCGTCTGCGCGGCCTGATGGCGATCCCGCCCGCCGACGCCGACGACACCGAGACCCGCCGCTTTTTTGCACAGATGCGGGAGCTTTTGGCCAGAGCCGACGCCCGGCACTATGACCGGGCACAGATGAACATTCTGTCCATGGGCATGAGCCACGACTACGCCGCCGCCATCGCCGAGGGCGCGACCATCGTCCGCGTCGGCACCGCGATTTACGGCGCACGGGATTACAGCAAAAAGGCATAATTTCAGGCTTCCCCCGCAGGGGAAGCTGTCCGCGAAGCGGACTGATGAGGGCAAAGCTTCTGCAGCGACCCGTTCACGGGATTTCGCCGCAGACTCGCCCCTCATCCGGCCCTTCGGGCCACCTTCCCCCGCGGGGGAAGGCTTTTTTATTTTCTCCCCCTGTATTCCCGCGGCGTCATTCCGTACCGCTTTTTGAACAGACGGTTGAAGTAGGACAAATTCTCAAACCCGCATTGCTCCGCAATCGCCAGCACGGTGTCGCTGCCGCCGCGCAGGGCATCGGCAGCGGCGTTCAGGCGTTGCTCGTTCAGGTATTCGGTAAAGCCCTGGCCGGTCATTTTCTTGAACCAGCGCATAAAATGGCTGGGGCTGCATCCGCAGGCCGCCGCTGCGTCGGTCACATGCAGCGCCCCCGCGTAGCCCTCATTCACAAGCTGCACCACGGTTTTCAGCCGCCGGGTGTCGGGGGTATCGGCAGGGGGCAGGTCTCCGGTGCGGCCCACCAGCGCCGCCAGAAACAGCAGCAGCTCGCCCTTTATACAGAGTTCATATCCCACGTCTTTGATCTTGTTGAATTCCTCCGCCGCGTGCAGGCACCGCACCGCCCAGTTGTAGCCCCAGTCTTCCGGGCCAAGGCGCATGGGCAGAGCCAGACGTCCGCTCTGCAGCGGCAGCAGGTACTTCTCGGCACAGATGTCACCGGCGCCGCCCAGCAGCTCCAGCTCAAAGATGATGTTCTCATATTCCATTGCCTCACCGGGCAGCTGGCGCAGGGCGTGCAGCACGCCGGGGGCAAACACGTAAATGTCGCCCGCCTGTGCCGTGTAGGTCGTCAGCCCGGCCTGCACGATGCCGCGCCCCTTTTTGACAAAGACCAGCTCCATGCTGTCCTGCCAGTGCAGCGCCACCTGCGGGAAGTCCTTCGGGATCGTGCACGGGTAGATATTGAACGGGAACCACGCGGCCCCGTGTTGCTTTGCTTCGCGTAAGCGCTCTTGTTTTGCCATATTTTCACCTCGCATGATAGTATTGTACCATAAGTTGCGGGTATTTTGCAAGTCAGATGCACGTTTTGTGTGGTATAACCAAGTTGTACCCAAAAAGCCCATACACAAATGGAGGGAGCCTCTTATGAATATGACTGCTGCGATGGAAGCCAGAACCAACAAGCCCCTGACCGCCTGCACGGATCAGGAAATCTATCTGGCCCTGCTGGACATCGTCCGCGAACAGAGCGCCGCCCGCGTCCGTCCCGTCACGGGCCGCAAGCTCTACTATATCAGCGCCGAGTTTCTGATCGGCAAGCTGCTGTCCAACAACCTTATCAATTTAGGGCTGTACGACGACACCCGCGCCGCGCTGGCCGCTGCCGGGAAAAACCTGTCCGATATTGAGGAGGTCGAGCCGGAGCCAAGCCTTGGCAACGGCGGGCTGGGCCGTCTGGCCGCCTGTTTCCTTGACTCCCTCGCCACGCTGAACCTGCCCGGCGACGGTGTCGGCCTGCGGTATCACTTCGGCCTGTTCCACCAGTCCTTCAAGGACGGTGTCCAGAACGAGCTGCCCGACCCGTGGCTGACCGCCCACTCCTGGGCGGAAAAAACGGATACGGTCTATCCCGTCGAACTGGCCGGCAAGACCTACAGCGCCCGTCTGTACAAGCTGGCCGTCACGGGCTACGAGGGTCGCACGAACACGCTGAATCTGTTCGATCTCGACACCATTGATGAGAGCATCGTCCACGACGGCATCACGTTCGACAAGACCGACATCGACAAAAACCTGACGCTTTTCCTGTATCCCGATGACTCCGACGAGGCCGGACGCCGTCTGCGCGTCTACCAGCAGTACCTGATGGTTTCCGCCGGGGCCCAGCTGATTCTGGCCGAGTGTGCCGCCCGCGGCTGTGATTACCACGATCTGGCCGACTACGCCGCCATCCAGATCAATGACACCCACCCCAGCATGGTTATCCCCGAGCTGATCCGCCTGCTGGGGGAGAAGGGCATCGACTTTGACGAGGCCGTCGAGATCGTCACAAAGACCTGTGCCTACACGAACCACACCATTCTGGCCGAGGCGCTCGAAAAGTGGCCCCGCGCCTATCTGGACGCCGTCGTGCCGCAGCTCATGCCCATCATTGAAAAGCTCGACACGCTGGCCCGCACCCGCACCACCGACGAGAGTCTGGCCATCATCGACGGTGACGACCGCGTTCACATGGCCCACATGGACATCCACTTCACCCACTCGACGAACGGCGTTGCCTATCTGCACACCGAAATCCTGAAAAACAGCGAGCTGCACGGCTTTTACCAGCTCTACCCCGAAAAATTCAACAACAAGACCAACGGCATCACCTTCCGCCGCTGGCTGCTGGAGTGCGACCCGGCACTGACCGCCGAGATCGAAAAGCTCATCGGTTCCGGCTTCCGCAAGGACGCCACCGAGCTTGAAAAACTGCTGCCCTACACGGAAAATGTCGATATTTTGCAGCAGTTCTCCGCCGTCAAGGCGCAGAACAAGCGCGCACTGGCCGACTGGCTGCACCGCACGCAGAACATCACCGTTGACCCGGATGCAATGTTCGACATCCAGTCCAAGCGCCTGCATGAGTACAAGCGCCAGCAGCTGAACCTGCTCTACC
>OGWX01000543.1_pt1 | contig 27388 bp, 41 predicted proteins | sample 1576151 | NCBI WGS metagenome assembly OGWX01 (sample SAMEA3541591, study PRJEB24748) | human gut metagenome | biome: human gut; feature: human-associated habitat; material: faeces | place: China | collected 2012
CTTAATAGTTACCGCAAAAAGCTATTAAGCGAGTGCAAAGATTGCGAAGTTGTAAGCGCAAAGAAAGAACTAGAAGTAGCTAGAGAACGCTATAATAAACTAGCTACAAAGTATGTAATTTCAGATGAAAGCTACTGCAATTTGCAAACTGAGTGTGTGCGTTCTGCTGTTAGCGAGTTTTCTCGCAAACATAAACTACCTAATTTCTTTGCATGGTTTGATAACAACGGCAAAGATAAACAGACAACTATTATAGATAGTTTGCAGCGTTTAGGTAGTAAGTTGTGCTCATTGCATCAAGCCTTTGCAAGTGGTGCAAAGGTAGCAAAGAAAAAGAGTGAAAGCATAACAGACTTGCAAAAACAGATAGCAGAATTGCAAGCCAAACTTGCAGCAGCGCAAAAGTAAGTAACACAAAACAGATAGCTAGAGAAAAATCTAGCTATCTAGTTTTCCCACTGACTAGCTAGCAGTTAGCCAGTGGGAAATTTTACTCCAGGTTTTTCAACTTGGAGCGGGTCGTCGTGTCCTTATTTTTCCCACACAATTTGGTAAACCTTGTCGTGGTGTGTGGGCTTAACTCAGAGAGAGAATTTATTCTCCCTCAGGGGACTAATTGCCAAAATTCAAGAGAAGTATCTCAGTAAATCGAGAGTGCGAGAGGCACACCGAGATGGGAGAGAGTAACGTGTTACTCAGAGACATCCATCCGAGAGATACGCAAAAATTCCTGGCGTGAGCGTCGAATGAGATGAGACGGCACGACGGCTAGGGGATTTGTATCATCTAGCGAGATGAGAGTTTTAGAAAGAAATCATAATTCATATTCTATTCGGTGTTGTGAGCCGTTCGGGAGTGGTTACCCGAGAAATCCCAGTGTGTGCAATCACGATTGCAGCGTTCAAGGTACACACTATCCACGCTGACTGAAATCGGTTGCTTGTCATCCGTGCGAGATTTATCTCCTCAGAAATAAACAAGCTGCTGGCAGAAGCATAAAATCTGTAGGGTGTGAGCCACGTAGTTAAGACGATAAAGATAAAACGTGGTGCAAAGATGCACATCCTGGCTAACGGGGCGGGGAGAAATCTCCGCTCTACAATTATGAACCATTTAAATATTAGAATTATGAAAGAACAGATTTTGAAGAAGATAGGAAAGACGCTTGTACGTATTAATGTAACAGACCAGAGTGCAGAGAATGCCTACGATGAACTCGTTAACAGCAGCCCTCGCCTGTTTGGTATGCTTTCCAGTATCTACAGACTGAATGATGAAGAAGAAAGATTCGCTTGGTCTGCTGGAATCGCCTAAAATCTCCCTACGCTTGTAGGGAACAATAACCAAAAATATTAGAATTATGAGTACGCTGAGAATTAAATGCCTCGATATGTGCGAGGTTGAGAGTATCATTGCAGATGCTCAGGAGATTTTGAGTCACGTAGAATTCGGGTCGCTAAAGAATGGTGTGCTTACATTATTCTGCGTGGCGTGAGCCTAAAAATCTGTAGCCAGTACGATAATTGTCGTGTGTGGCTACGGAACAATTACCAATAAAATTAGAATTATGAAAGCAAGACAGATTATTTATTCAAGTACGATAATTGTGCTTGGATTTATTCAGAGTGCGCCGGCATTCATTTGCTTGGCAAGTACGATAATTCTCCTGAATGTGCTTGGAGTTCTTTATGGGATTCTGCTTGTATATTTGTGGAGAAGTACGATAATTGGCAGGTGGTTCTTCAGGGAGTTGTGGAGATCTACACTCCGCTTGGAGAATTTCATCCTGCCTGGAGTGTGAGGAATCTGGGAAGTACGAAAATTGTGCTTGGAAAATTTCAGCCTAAAAACTGCTCATTCAATTTGGGCAGTACGATAATATTACCAATTAAATTACAGAATTATGAAACAGAGAATTTTTATCGCAGTGTTTGTTATCGTGTGTCTTGCACTTGTAGCCGTATCCGTTGACAGCGTGAACTGTCACAGAGCGAACGTGATGCTGAGGAAAACGGTGTTAGCTCAGGCTAACGAGATTTCAGAGCTGAACGGCTATCACACATCAGAGGGAACTACGATGTTCGTAGGTCTCAGAAAGTATCCAAATCTGAGAGGAGTTTCCGCTCCTCTCTTCTATTAACCAAAATATTAAGAATATGTACAAGACGATAACAAAGGAATTAAGCAAGTGTGAGTTAATTGATATCATGATGGGCATGGACTGCGAGGAAGATATGTGTACACACACATCTATCCAGAGAGTTCTATGTCCTATACAGGCGTGCGATGAGTTCGGCGGCGATCCTGAGGATTCTCGTCCTCTGCTGCCGGGAACATACCTGGCAGTATATCATGACAAGATGGAGGATGATCCGTTTCCTATGTTCGCAAAGATTTGCGCCAACATCATTACAGATGAGAACAAATGTCAGATGCTCATGAACAGAGACGGCTGTATTCTGATTTTCCTGCTCAACAAGTACGAGTAGCCAAAAATGTGCTCAGGCATTTTCCTGGGCATACTATGTTAAACCATTTAAACGGAAGAATTATGTTAGACAAGAAATCACAGAAGAATTTTGAGCGTGCGCTTATGCATGAGATGGAGAAGATCAAGATTGCAGCACGCCAGTGGCATAACAACAATACTAAGGGCTACAGAGATTATCGTAGCAAAGAGGCTATCTCCAAGAGTTTCTCTGAGATTGCAGTATTGTGCATGAGCTAAATGCGCGTGGCGATTGTCACGCATACAATTATTCACCAAAAATTATAGATTATGATAGATGAAGAATACAAGGAGAACGAAGAGTACATTAACTCTACGATTTTGCCTAAGTTGCAGGAGATTCAGAGAGAAGTATTGAAAAATCAATCAAGACTGAGCCTTGATGTTAGCGTTAGCAATAAAAACGGCGAAGGGTATATAAGTTGTTTTGCCTGTGTCATGAATGACATGGGAGAAATAACGGATACTTGTTTTCCACGTTTCATCTGCGTATGCAGCAAAGAGGAGATTGACGAGCGGCTTAACGAGCTTAAAGAGTTCATCAAGAAGTACATAGCCTGAAAATTGAGCGTGGCGATTGTCACGCTCTCCTACAAACCAAAATGCAGGAATTATGAAAAAAGACATCTTTAGTTTTTTAGGAGTATTGGTGATATCTATGCTCCTTGTAGGTTGTGGAGTGTATGCGCAGAAATTAGAGAGCGACAAATCTCAGTTAAAAGAAGACGTGCGCAGATTAATGAATGACATCGACGACGGAGGAGACACGGATAAATATCTGTGCGGTCCTGATTACGTAGAGAGGTTATGGAAATGGTCACACAACCAGTAGCCAGAACTGGGCAGTACGATAATGTGCTGCCTGCTATTAACCAAAACATATAGAATTATGGAAACAGTAAGAGTAACTGACAGACACGGAATAGAGCGAGAGTGGGATATAGTCACAGAGAGATGTGTAGGGTGCTGCTTTCACGGATTGATGGATGGCAAGATTCATTGCTGTCCTCATAGTATTTCGTGCGGTGACAAGTAGCCAAATCTGCGGGGCACGTCCTGTGTCCTGCATCCATTATTAACCAAATCAAATTCAGAATTATGACAGACGGAGACAGAAAGTTCCTTGCCAGGCTCGTCGCGAGTCACAAGGCAGTTATCAGCGAGGAGTGCAGACGTAAGAACCTCGACAAGAGCGAGTATTTCAGACGCGTAGCACGTGCAGACAAGAAGGCTCAGGAGATTGAGCAGGCGTACATGCGACCTCGCAAGTTCTAGCCAAACATTCTGTGCAGTCTATCTGCACAGAAACCATGTTAAACCATCAAAATTAAAGAATTATGGAGAAAATGACACAGAAAGAGTTGAAAAGACTCGTTAGAGTAGGAGCTGCCAAGGATATAACAGACAGCTCAAGTCGTAACGATATCCCTGAAAGATATAGCCAAGTAGGCTACTCTTCTGGAATATACGGATGCAACGGAATGTTGCTTCGTGGCGAGAGCGGTCAGCTGTATGCTGTCTGCGCAAGAACTACGGCTATCTGGGTTTTCGGCTAAAATTACGGGTAAGCGTATGGTGCGCTTGCTCGTTTCTATTATCAACCAAAATACAGAAATATGAATATACAGAAAGTATGGGATGCGTTTATCAATGAAAATGATAATCCATCATTCGTAAAGATGGCATATGCCGTAGTAGAGCAGCTTGGCGGTGTTAATGAAGACACACTGCTTAATTCTCTCGATAGTTGCAGAAATGCAAATGACGGGTACACTGGATTCTGTTATCCTTATCAGACAAGCAAGTTCTGGAACGAGAACAAGAGTGCTATCATGGAGAATATGCACGAGCTTGCCGATGATTTGGGTGAAGACCTTATCACGATGATTAAGGGCTTCGGGAATTTCAAGGACGACAAATCTGTCACCTATGATGCTATCGGCAAGGCTCTGTATGCTCCTTTTAATGAGGGCGAGAGCAGATACATCTACGACACATTTGCAAAGTATGCACTGGAAGAGGTTGCGAATCGATTCCAGGACTGGTGGTACGAGCAGGACGAAAGTGAGTTCGATTAGCCAAACCAATCCTCACTCCCACGGGTGGGGATTTCTATTAACCAACAATTACAGAATTATGAGTGATTTAGAGAAAATACTTAATGACGATTTGCTGAAGTGTAAAATCGTTGAGTCAGTAGAGAATCCTGTTAGGCGTGTGGACCTCATCAAGTGGACGCACGACAATACATACTCTATTGCAGAGGTACGCAAGGATACCGGTAAGCTAGAGGTCACAGACTTGAAAGCTGCCAGTGGTCTTGACGCATACAAGCATTTCTACAGAAATTATGGCGACATTGCCATATGTGGCTAAAACTCCCCACGATAATGTGGGGAACCATTATGAACCATTAAACAGATGAATTATGGAAAAGAATATTTGGGAATATGTTATGAACAGCAAGGGTGAGGTTATCGAGAAAGTAGCCGATTATATCGGTGTGGCAAGTTTTGCCGCGGTTATCGAGGACCTCTATCGTGAGTGTCTTGATGAATTCGATGACGCAGATGATCTAGAAGAATACATTGCCGATTTGTACGGAAAGAATATCCAGTCTCTTGCGTGGGAGTTTACTCTAGAGGCAAACAAGGAGATGAAGAAATATCTCCATAAGGATTCTCAGCATATGGATGGCAATTTCGCCAATCTGTACGAGGACTACCCTAAGCACAGAACAGGTGTTTGGTGGGCATCAGACTACGATGGCGATGATTACTACGATTTGTATCCTCAGATGGTAGCCAGACTTGATGCCGCAGAGGACAGCGAGCAGGCTGACAAGGATAGAGAGTACCTCGAAGAATGGTATTTTGAAGCGTTCGGAACGTACAACATCAAGTACAATTTCTCGAACGAACTTGAAGAGATTCACTCTATGATGGAGGAAGCTTACGAGGAAGCCTAACAATATCCCCTAGCATGGGGATATTCAATGTTAAACCATTTAAATGATATTAGATATGAGTTACGAATTTGCAAAGAAGGAAATCGGTGATTACAGAATCACCATTTACCAGGATGAGGATGCCGACTGCCCTTGCACTGCATGGGATTTGGTAGGAGTTTACTTCTGGGACTATTCCGACTACGGATACAATAGAGGTCTGTCTCGTGTTTGCAGCAGCGAAGTTGACGCTAAGAATGCAGAGGATGCTTTGAAAGAGCTTGTCTGCAAATATGTGTCACAAAAGAAGATCATCGACTACATCAATAGCGAAAATGTCGATAGCTTCCGTATGCGCTATGACAAGAGCGAGCACATGTGGTATCTTGAGAATCTGTACAAGGGTGAGTGGTACAACCACGAAGAGTTCTGTCCGAGCGACTTGAAGAGATTCGACTATAGAGAGGAGCTTTGTGATATCCTCGAAGAGGACGATTTCACGTATCTTCTGCATGACTGCAAGGATATTGCATTCTACGAGTGGTCTTCTACTGGATACAGCCAGGGAGATTATGTCAGCGGATATGCCTACTGCGACAAGGAGCGCTTCAAGAAGATGGTGGATACGAATACCAAGAACTGGAAGAATCGTGCCATCGAGCTGTTTGAGAGCGAAGTCAAGAATATTGGTATGTGGATGTGGGGTGATGTAAAAGGTTACGTCCTAGAAAAGAAACGCCCGTATACAAAATCGTACGAAGACGGTAAATCTTCTGATTCCTACGAGTGGGAAAAGATTGATTCCTGCTGGGGAGAGTACTACGAGGACTCTGACGAGCTGATTAAAGACGCTCTCGAAGAGAATGGAATCAAACTAAAAGAAACAGCCTAACAAGGGGAGCTTGCATGCTCCTCTTCCATTAACCAATTAAATAGAATTATGGGAAAGATTACAATTTCACAGAAGGGAAGTAGAACTATCTACAGAGTGAACAGAAAAATCGTGTGCTATCGTGACGGGCACAAGTATTGTGTGGGCAAGCCATCATCTGGCAGCACCCATATCGAGTTTGATGCCTTATCCGAGAATATTGCACACGAGAGATGCATTGAGATTTGTGAGCGTAGAATCAATGCGGAGATGAAGTATCAGAATCCTGTCGCATACAACGCCCACAGAGTATTGAACGCATTAGCCTAAAAGATAGCCTCCGGGCTATCACTATTAACCAATTAAGTAAAGAGAATTATGAAGAGATATTACGTATCAGTCACAGAACATTTGAACAAGGTAGTCAGCGTTGATGCTGAGAGTGAGAATGAAGCCGTACAGAAAGTGCAGGATGCCTATAATAATAGCGATATTATTCTTGACGCTGACAATTTCTCAGGTGAGGTTATCGAGATCGAACCAGATCAGGAGTACTGGAGAGAATCCGAAGAAGATGACAGCGTAGCACTCCAGCATATCGACTAGCCAAACGGGGAGAGCAATCTCCCTACCAATAACCAAAACATTATAGATATGAAGAAAATCGAGGTAGGAATGAGAGTGTACTGCGATATACATTCTCAGTCAAAGGAGCACATCGTGACTCACGTTTCAGAGAAAAGAGGATTCGCGGGAATTGATAACGAATACTGGTGGCCCATATACCAGTGCTTCCCTTGCGATGAAGTAACATTGCCTAAAAAGCGCAGCTAAGGACTGCGCACAATAACCAAAACACAAGAATTATGAATGAAGACAGAATCCTAGAGATGTTCTTCGAGAAAGCCAGATGGAAGTATGCCATTGATAAAGGCTTATTCAAGGACATGAACAAAGCAGTAATGTATCAGCTTACAACGCCGGAGGCTCGTCTGGCTATGTATCAGAGGATCAAGAGCGGCAATTACAAGATAATGCCGCCACACACAGCGAAGATTCCGAAAGACAACGGAGATTTCCGTACGGTCTATGTGAATGAGGATGTGGACAGAATACTCCTGAGCATAGCCAACGACCTCCTGTTCGAGCTGATGCCAGAGATGGTGCATCCACGCTGTACGTCGTACCAGAAAGGTATCGGATGCGGTCGTGTGGTGCAAGATGTGTCTCGGATAATATACTCAGCAGAGGGAAAAATCATCGGATGGAAAGGCGACTTCTCCAAGTACTTCGATTCCGTGCCTATTCGATTCATTGATTGGGCATTTGACAAAGTAGAGGAGAAGTTTGGAAAATCTGCACTGATAGATGTCATTCGTGACTACTATCACACGGATATCTATTTCGATGAGGACAACAACCTCTGTGAGAAGTATCAGTCCCTAAAGCAGGGATGTTCTGTTGCTGCATGGCTGGCTGATGTCATTCTCTATCATCTTGACGACAAGCTATCTAAGCTTAACGGATATTACGTCCGCTATTCAGATGATACGCTGTTTGTCGGTGAAGACTATGAGAAAGCCATGGATATCATGAAGAGCGAGCTGGAGATGATGCAGATGACGCTCAACCCGAAGAAGGTTGAGTATCTTGACGCTAATCATTGGTTCAAGTTCCTCGGATATTCCATCAAGGGTCACAATATCTCTCTGTCGTCCACACGTATCAAGACCTTCCAGAAGGAGATTGAGAAAAGGACGATAAAGAAACGTGACACCACGATGACGAAAGCCATCAATGCAGTTAACAGATATCTCTACAAGGGGTACTGCGATTATTCCTGGGCTACTCAGGTTCTTCCGGTCATTAACGTGAAAGAGGACATCGACAAGCTCAACACCTTCGTCATGGACTGCATCCGTGCGGTCAAGACAGGCAAGAGAAAGGTCGGTGGTCTCGGATACGTGAAGACTCAGGCTGTAGGTTGCATAGACCGAGGTCGTGGCAGAAACGTGAAAGCCAACAGGAATAAGACAGAGAGCGAAATCAAGGGGTATCTATCAATCGGCTGTGCTCAGAATGCCTTGCGAACGAGCAGGGCAGCGTACAACACATTGGTGAATACTCTGTAGATGAGCATCCTAGCGCAAGGATTTGCCGGAATGAAGATACAAGGTTTTAAATATCCCGGTTGCGGAGTGCAGGGACCATCTAATACCTAGATGGTCCTCTGTTCGTCCTAAACCGGACATTATCGAACTTATAAAGCCATGCGCAGTATCTTCTGACCGGCAGACTCTGTAACCGAGCACACGGACGTGGGAGAAGGACGGACCGATTCAGGCGACGCCTCTATAACATCATCTGAACATCCGACAATGCATGGATGTTCATATAACCGCACAAGGCGTAGCTCATCAACGAAGTACAGAAATGTGACATTCCGTATGACCACCACCGGTGGCGCACACCACTAATCCCTGACGGATGGCTGAAATTTATGCAACAGGTTCTCTAACCAGAGTAGTTGATCCTGGTCGTCGTCGCATTACTTACGACGACCTGGATCATCTATTCTGGCGAATCCTGTGTCAAATCAGAAACATAAAGTATTGTGCCGAGCCACCGGTCAGGGAATCACCCTAGCACGAGGGTAGTCTTTAGAGGAGAGTGAATTTATGAGTGCTGTTTACATGCCGCCGGCCTCCCCGGAACAATATCCGGGTACTCCGGCGGCTTACAACAGCCCTCGAATCAAGCTGCTATAGCTACGTGCCACGCTCTCAGATGAAGACAACGTTATTGTCAAACGAGGTACACGAGGAGGTGTCGGTTTATTCAACCCGCCTTGTATCAACGCGATATGTCTGGTAATACCAGCAATCTCGCGTATCGGCAAGCGGGTTAAATCATCAGCCTACAGTAAGGCAACAGACCTATGAGTGTACCTACAACAACCAAAGTGAATTGCATCACGACTTATCAAGAGTATGAGGTTTAATATCACGTGAGTGGTATACCTGCCGCCTGCCGTTATCACCGCAGGCGCAGGTATCCAATCCACGGGATTGAATCACGAACATATATCCATGCAACATAATACATGAGATAAGTCATGCGCATTGCAGCGATGTCTGGCAAGTTCTGAGAGTTCATCGAGCGTTTCATTGATTCTGAAGCCAATGATGGGGAAGCGTACGCTTCCTGATGGTTGGCTTCATAACAATGCCACGCCCTTAATCAAAAACTTAAAGCAATGCAACGTATCAGGTTGAGTCAGACTAGGTTATTGCGAGCCGAATTGTGCGCAAGGAGAATAGATTGTACAATACGGTATCAATCATCCTGAGCATCCAGGTGATTACCTGGATCCGTCAGGACTCAGATACAGTATTAATCAAGACCTTATAGTTACGCAACAGATTCTCTGAGCGCACTCCTATTTACCAATATTTAAGAATTATGAACAGCAAATTACTAAAGAAGCTTGAGGAAATCAAGAAAGAGTACGAAACGTCAGAAGTTTGCATGGGTGAGATGCTTGATTCTGTAAGTGCAGACGGATTCTCTATCGAGGATGCTCACTGGTTGTATATGCGTGCAATGGAGTGGGCGAACGGAGATAAGTTCTATATCCACGTCGGAGAAGACGAAAATGTACTGAGTAAGGATGAACTCGAAGAAGCCAATTTGATAGTGCTAGAATAAGCACTATCCCTATTAACCAATACAATAGAATTATGACATACGACGAGATTATCAATGCAGTTGAGAATGGTGCAAAGTTCACCATCAACTTCCAGAAGAGAACATGTAGGGTGAATGGCAAGGTAGTAATGTCCGAGGAAGATAAGCCGAAAGATACACCTTACCTGACTCATGCAGTAGTCCTGTTCGCAATAGAGCAGAGATACAAGGCATACAAGCATTCTGTGCCGTCTGAACGCTCTGAATCACATCGCCGCTACTACTTCAAGGCTTTGCCTGAGAAAGAGCTCTCCGATGAAGACATGATGTACGGTGAACGACGAGAGGTAGCTAGATGTAAGCTGGAGCTATACATACTGATTCAGCTTCTAAGAGGAAACCTTGCGTGGGAGAACAGATGGGGAACATGGTTCTGGAGGTCAGAGAACGACAAGGATCTGATTATCCTCAGAGACTGGATTGAGCCAAACAAGGGTGGGGCGTAAGCCTCATCCACAAGAGTTAAATAAATTTTTAGTATAACCAATTTAAATTATTTGAATTATGAAGCAGATTGTAACAATCACTGGTGAGAACTTGAACATCGTAACAAAGAACGTAGAGGCTACAGCAGCTACCAAGAAGACCAAGGCGCAGATGCGTCTCGAAGCTCTTAAGGCAGCAGGTGTTGATACTAGTAAATATTTCCCTCTCGGTGACGACCAGCTTATCAAAATCGAAAATGGCGCAGCAGTTCCTGTAGACATGGACGATGCAACAATCGATGCGGTAGGCAAGCAGATTGTCGAGGGTGGATACGTAAGTAACTGGAAGCTCTTCCGTCGTTGGGTGATGAGTCAGATGTTCCACATGTTGCGAGACATGGATAAGAACGGACGCACATTCAACGAGGTGTTGCAGCACAAGGGCTACGAGTATCAGTGGCGCATGTTGGAGAACGAGCTGTATGCTCAGATGAAGATGTGTGACCACAAGGACTACGAGAACGTCAAGGCGAGAAATCGTTGGTTCAACGGAGTTGTAGCACACGACATGGCTATTGACTACATCAGCAAGCTCCGCAGCTATATCGACGACAAGTGCATCTACACTGTCAAGAAAGACAAGGATGGAAACAAGAAGAAGACATACAAGCATACCTGCAAGGGCAATCCTCTTATATCCGTCTTCAGAACGAAAACATCTTCGTTGCTGACTTGGATAGAAAGGTATACAATCCTCTCCGTGACCTTGCCAACAAGATGGGTGCAGTACCGACCTACAAGGAGCTCTACGATGCAGTTCGCGAGTTCAACAAGAACCGCAAGCATCTCGCATGGGATACCAAGCAGGCTGATGCGTTCATTACTGCCTACAAGGGTTCAGGTTCCTACTACACGATGAGAAACCTCATCATGTTCCATGGAGCAAGATTCATGAAGAACGGACGAAAGATGTCAGAGACCAACTCATTAAAGGAGCTTGAGTCTAAAGCAAAGATCTACGACGAAGAGGGTTGGAGAATGCTCGGTGTTCTCAAGCAGCTCATCAAGGAGTCTAACATTGACATCCAGGGCAAGATTCTTGAGTGGAAGAAAGCCAAGAGCGAGAACAAGTAATCATCAGTAGAACGTAAGGTTCGCCACCTGAAGAATGGTGGCTCGGCAGCAATTCACAAAAGCTTCTGCAACGAAGGATCTCCTCCAGTGCATTCACTGGAGGTAATCCTTCGAGCTAAAGCTCTCTAGATCGAACTTATAGAGTAAGGCGCCAGCCGGGGACCATTCTAGCCAAAAGTCGGTTACTGATTCGGTAACCGATTCAATGTTTAACCAAATAAAATGAGGAATTATGAAGAAGATTAAGAAGATAATCGATGTAGACAAGCTTACTCCAGCACCCCTTGACAACAAGAATGTTATGCTTGACTGGTGGGAAGAGAACATGTTCGATGACGGAAGCTACGCATTCTCAGGTAATACGTATCTAGGATTCATTGCCGGTGTTCCGGTAATGGCCACCGTCAAGAGCAATGTTGTCGAGCTGAAATGCATTCCGCAGCCCTACAGAAGCACGGACAAGCTTGATGATTTTGGAAATGCAGTCATAAAAAACTTGACTGAAGACGAATGTCACCTAACGACCTACATGGTTCCGGCGTACATGCAGTACATAGATGACGAGCGTGAGGGAGACGCAAAGCTATTAATATCGTTCTCCATCTACGAAGACGAAGCGACGATTTCATTCCATTGGAACGTACCGAAAGATTAGCCAAACAGGTCAGCCAATATTGGCTGACTACTCATATCATAACTAAATTTTGTTTAAATGGTTCAAGCCGGTCTGTCGTGAGACACGCCGGTTTTTTTGTTCCCCAAGTTTAACCAATTTTAAATTAGAATTATGAGTAGAAATTACTGGACATTAGGTAAGGAAGGAATGAAGACTCGTCTGTCAAAGGCACAGGCAGCTTATGAGAACGCATTAGAGAACGTCAGCGACTTGCATGTCAAGATCAGCGATGGCAACAACAAGTTGGGAGCAATCCCATCTGTATCGCTTATCCCGGTCATGGATTGCGGTAACTGTGCAATCTGTGCGAAGAGCTGCTACGACCTGCGCAATGACATGATTTACAAGGAGGTCATCAAGACGAGTGCTATCAATTCTGCCATCCTCCACGAGGATCCTGAACGATACTTCAAGGAAATTGATGGTTACCTCAACTACCGCTATCCTAGAGCATTCAGATTCCATATCGGCGGTGACATCCAGGACAAATGGTATCTTGACAAGATGTGCGAGGTTGCCCGCAAGCATAAGGATACCAAGTTCCTGGCGTTCACGAAGATGTTCGATGTGTGTAACGAGTACCTTGATGAAGGAAACGTCATTCCTGAGAACATGCACATCTTATTTAGCGGATGGCTTGGTCTCAAGATGGATAACCGCCACGGATTTCCGGAGGCGCATCCTATCTTCGAGAGCGGAACGTCTGCTCCGGAAGGAACACGTCTATGTACCGGAAACTGCACAGAGTGTCTGAAGGAAGATAGGTTGTGCTGGTCTATCGGGAAAGGACAGGCGGTAGGATTCCTCGCACACTAGCCAAAATCCTCGTCAGGAATGACGGGGTACATTATGTCTAACCAATTAAAATTTTGAATTATGGCAACAGCAAGAAGAGGTACAAGAATGCTCAAAGCTTCTGACATCATGAAGAGAAAGGGCATTGTCCAGAAACAGATGGACATGGACAAGTTCAACGAGGTTGTAGAGAATTTCTTTATGACCCATGAGCCTAAGGAAACGATTCTCCTAACTCCGAAGAGATTCATCGAGATGGATAACCCGCCAGAGGGAGACTTCATTGACTATCTCGATGTCAGCGTTTGGGAGAAGAAGAGTGAGGACCCGGATGACCCGTTCGACTTCATAGACTATCAGTTCATGAAGAAGAACGGTATGCTCCGTCCTATCCTTATGGTGAACGAGCCTTTCATCGGCAATGCTGCCGGGTGGCTGAGAGATTTTTGTGGATTCACTGTGAAGAGCAGAACACGAAAGAAGAAGAAGGAATACATCGTGTCTCTGCCGGTGTAAAGCCGAACAAGGCGTGGAACAATCCGTTTCACGCTCCTAGTATTAACCAATTAAAATTAAAGATATGAATGATTTTTTGAAATTAGCAGAGAATTTAGGATGGAGTTATAATGTTGACGATACACCTAACGAAAGAGGTGAGGTTTGCATCGAGTTAGAGAAGTATTCCCCACAAGACCAAGATTTCATCGCCACAATTTGGTTCGAGAATGGCAATAAGTCTGATTTCATGGATAAGTTGTATCAATATTATAGCGACTTCGATCCTGACGAGGAAGCCAGTAAATGGATTGGCGAGGATGGACATGGTGCTAACGGCGCGCCATACAAATTATCGGATATTTTGCAAGATATGGAGGATTGCAAGGATATGCTACTAGATTTATGGCACGAGTATTTTTACGATGAGTACCCAGAAAATCGTCCAAATGAGACCGACGAAGGGAAGCGACTCGCAGGAGAAATCGAGGAGAAATCCGGAAAGTATTACCACTCGTGCTCTCTACAGAATTATCCGAGCGGTAAGTACGGCGTTATCATTGATGGCTGTCAGAAGTTTCTATCGGACTGCAAGGAAGAGGCATTAGCCTATATGAAAGGCGTGCTTATGGGCCTTGATATCGAAAGAAAAGACTAAGCCAAACAAGCCTGCCGGGAACGGTGGGCATCAAGTTAAACCAAAATATTAAGATTATGAAGAGAAAAGTATTGAAAGACAAGATTGATGAGTTGCGTTCAACAGCAAAGATGGAACTTGCATGCACCATCCGTGAGATAATGAGAGAGCACAATGTGAGCAGAAAGGTGTTCGATTGGCCTGTACTTGCCGGCGACAACAGGGAGGTGAACATCGTAGAAGTAGGCGACAGCGATACAGCTATCCCTATCATTCATAGCCGATGCACTTCTGTAGGGTTTGAGTTTCCGGAAGCAAAAACTATCGATGACGATATACCAGTTGACCTTCTTGCAGACATCGCTACTAGTCTGAACGACGAGCTGAACGGCTATATTGGTGTCTATGCTGCAAAGTATAAGATTGCCTACAATGATGGAATTTTCATTTCTAAGGAGAATCCGTACGTATTCCGAGCAAAATCATATAAAGATGCATTGGATGAGGCGGAAGACTACATGCGTGTGTGGAATGACCATAATGGTTCTACCCTAAGACTCGTATCAGTCGAGAAGCAGACTGCTTCGGAAGGTTAAATTAGCGTTAAAAACGGCAAAGACGATGGTTTATATTATAAACTTTTCGTATCTTTGCCACTAGTAACCAAAATTATAGAATTATGACAGAAGAAATAAGAATCAAGACAAGAGATTGGGAGAGACTTCTTAGCTACACACAGCAGCAGAAGTACAAGACTGCCATCAAGCAGGGTTGGTTCGCCAATTATCACAGCAACGCCTGGAGGCATGACACGTTCTATGGCGCATACATCTGGAAATACCCGAAGCTTATTAAGGTTGTAAGGATGTTCGAAGAGATGCTTGGACATAAGCCATTATGGGAAGACATCACCGACGACAATCTGCGCGACCTCTTCGAGAAGATCCAGGAGAACTACGCTCCTAACTCGGCAAGAACCGTATGTGCAACCATCAAGGCTGTGATACGTGAGAACGATGCTACCAGGGAAATTCCTAGTCCTACGTTCGGCAGAATACTTAGAGCGAAGGCTGTACCGGTCCAGTCTGTATATCTCTCTGATGAGGAGATAAACAGAATCATAAAGTACAACCCTCACGGGAAAACAAAAAGATATGTTCAGAGAATGTTTATCATGGAATGTCTCTGTGGCGCACGTTACAGCGACTGCCAGAGAATGACGGAAGAGAACATAGATGATACCGGACACTTCCTCGTCTATGTTACTCAGAAAACAAAGACCGAGGTAAGGGTTCCACTTCACAAGAAGCTCCGTAAGTTCCTCGTATGCGGTACTGGTGACGAGCCTCTTCCGGGTGAGATAGGTGAAAGGACGTTCAATAGAGCACTCCGCGAAATCTGTCGTGACTGCGGAATAGATACGAATACAAAAGTGTTCAAAGCTGGAAAGGAAGAGACTGGAAAGAAGTATCGGTTCGTCTCATCCCATACCGGCAGACGCTCGTTCGCAACGAATCTCTCAAAGAAGGGAGTGCCTCTTGAGCAGATTGCCGTCATGATGGGACATACCAGTAACGGTATGCCTAATATACAGATGACACAGCGCTACATTGTCGGTAAGACCGAGATTGACAGCAATACACTGAGATTGTTCGGCGTCTATGAAGAAGACCTCGATAATGGTCTAGATGAGGATTAAGCTAAAACTGGAGGTGGTTAGCTGCCATCTCCTGCCATTGTTTAACCAATTAAAATAATGAATATGGTAGAAGATTATACAGTAGAAGAGTTGAATAAACTCATCAATGAGTGCCGGAAGAAGTACGAAAAGCTAGAAAAGGAGACCGTTATGAAGGCTCTGACTGGCGAGATTGGTACGAACTCCGCAATGGTGGAAGAGTTGGAGTCACTGAACTTCCAATACCACGAGGAGATGGACGAGTACGATATCACTGCACCTGACCTGAATCCAGATCTTATCGAGAACTTCAAGATGGCAGAGCGTGATGGCAAGAACGTCATCTTCGAGGCACAGGAATATCTTAAGATTCTGGGAATGTGCGAAGAGATGTTCAACCAGAAGATGTGGGTCAACGAAGATGGCCACATATGCGATGAAGAAGGTAATAGACTTTCCGCCGACAGAGAACATCGTGTTTTCGAAGTTGTTAAGTGCGGGAAATAAGATATTTCTAGTTTTTCATAGCTAGATTGTTTAAATGATTGTCCTCTCTTGCCCGTGAGGGTAGGAGGGGATTTTTTAAAACGGCCCCGATTAGCCAAAAATAGGGAGCTTCGGCTCCTGCAATTAATAACTTTTTAAAAAAATAAGAATTATGGCAAATTGGGCTCTCACAAACTATCGTATTGAAGGCAACCAGAAGGACCTTCAGGAGTTAAGCAACCTTTGCAAGGCGTTTATGAACAAAGAGCGTCCTGTAATGGAGGAAGGATCGTCTGAGAACTGGGAAGGAAACATCATCCTGGCTCTTGGCGAGGAAATTGGTGACAGCTACATTCGTGGATTTATCCAGAATCTTGAGCTGTCAGATGGTATCTTGAGCATCGAGGCAGAGGAGGCATGGGGAGCAACGGACTTCAATAAGCTCCTCGAAAAACACTATGACGGCATGAAAGTGTACTTTATCGTGGAAGAGGAAATGTGTGAGGTCTATGCTACAAACGACGCAGAAGGCAAATACTTCAACTGTCGCTCTGTATTGACTTCGTATGTAGACGGAAAATATCACAGAGAAGAGTTTAAGAATAAAAATGAGGCTCTAAAGTATGCAGCGAAACTCATTGGTCGTGATTCTGTCACAAAGTTAGAAGTTGCAAAGTGGAACGAGGAACGCAAGAATAAAGGCGTTTTTGAATACATAAACATCAATGGATGTGATATTATTGACGAGTAATAATTTAAGCCCTACGCAACACGGTCAAGCGAATTTATATGAGTGAAAAGCTAGTAGTAAAGATTCTCATGATAGCCGGAAATATTGCCGCTGTCGTGTCTGCATTGGTTGTTCTCTACAATCTAGGCGCAGCAATATTTGACTCGGACATCAAAGCTTATGCCGCAATAGATAGAATCCCAATTGGCATTGCTTCCTTTCTATCATCCGTCGTACTCATCGGTTTCGCGTATATCGTAAAACACGTGTGCGAAGTCAAGGATTAATTCATACAACTAGCCGCTTATCACTTAATAGATAGGCGGCTATTTTATTAAGATAACCACCCAAAAAACAACGAAAATCACACTTTTTTCTTAAACTACGTTAATTGTAAATATTCTGTACTTTAATGAATATTACAATTAGCAGATTTTACACCACACGAAACCTTTAGTTATACCAGTATCTTTAAAATGCTTGTCCTCACTTTTTACTTTAATAAGTACGGTTTATGGTGAAAACTGAACTATTGCACAGAACAGAAAATCGTAGTATCTTTGCAGTGCTTGTTAGTAGTTGCGCACTAAGCAGCGGACATATTGAGTATATTTAAGTGTTTATTCACTTCCCTATACGAAACCCTATCCAGAGTTCGGAGCGCAACACGAACAAAGGATAGGGTTTTCTTCCTTTTTCGGTCTGACAGGTAGTCTTGGTGGCTTGTCGGCTAAATACACTCGGCTACACAGACTTTAAACCCACGTCACAAGAGGTGCATGGTGACACCGCAGGAACTGAAGGCAGAAGGCGGGCAGGGCTAGGCGTACCTAGAAAGCTGCTTAGATTAGGTGCTGTACGATTTGGCAACCGATCCGACCGAAGGGGCTCATTATACTGGGTTCATGTAACTTCGAGTGGAATATTCCTTCCAAGCTCTCATCGTTTCAATGAATGATGGGGGTAAGGGGGAGAACCACTTCCTCAGAGGTCTATTGCCTGTTTCATATAACCTTTTTAAAAAAGAATATTAATATCATAAATTGTAGAGATTATGAAGTATGATACAAGACAGATAGGAATAAAGTCCCCTGACGGCTTGCTCGTAGAGAAATGTAGGATGCCACTTGATGAGCTTACTAACCGCCGTATGGCGTTATGTAACAAATTTAGAGAAGATATGAATAATCTGGCAACCGAGTACGCAGTAAGAAATTCCAAGTTTCATGTTGGAGATATTGTAAAAGTCGAAATCGGTAGTCCTATATTGGAAAATTTACCTTGTGAGATTATAGAGGTGTTTGGTAGCTATAATGCCATGATGGCACAAGGACGCCCGGCAATCATGTATGTTGTCCAAGATTACAATTACAGAGAAAATGTCACAAGGTTGCGCAAGATCAGATTATCTGTAAACTTTCATAATGTCAGGAATATGACATTTAGTTAAATACTACAAACATTAGTTCTATGGCAAGAATAACAAGAAACAAAGCTGCCGAGATACTGGGAGTATCAAGACAGACTATCAGCAACTACATCAAGGAAGGCATCCTTGGAAGCTACGTAGGCGAACACGGCATCCTGTATGTCAACAGCGAGGATATCGAGAAATATGCTCAGAAATACAAGATGATTACAGCAAACGAGAAGATGATTGACGAGAAGCTCAAGGAAGTCGAGTATCGCAAGCGCGTAATCAACGTAGAGCTCACTGAACTGAGAGACAGAGCTACCGCAAACGGCAAGCTTGCTGCAAACGCCGTAGGCATGCTGTTCGGTGTAATCAATACAATGTCGCATCTAGGTGTATTACCGAATCTTACCTATCGTGAGTCCAATCTTCTCAAGGACATCATTAATGGAATGACCTATGACGAGCTGTCAATCAAGTACGGCGTGTCTGCAACGAGAATCAGGCAGATAGCAGAAAAGACTTGCAATAAACTCACCTACAACGAGAATATTGTAATTGCTGAGCTCTCAACGAACAGAACCTTGCAGTATGAGGTTGAGCGCCTGAAGAAGGTAATCAAGTCTCTACAGGTAAGCTTCGACGAATACCGGCGCGCGAAAGGTGACAAGCCAGTCAGTAGCGCAGTACTTCCTCCGCTGATCCTTTCCAGGGATTTAAAGGACTGCGGATTCTCTGTCCGCATCCTGAATGCACTCAAAGGCTTCGACGTATATACCGTAGGCGACTTGGTTCGTAATCTCCGGGGAAGGTCAGAGCTTATGAAGCTCAGAAATCTTGGTAGGAAGAGCGTCTGGACTATCCTTGACTTCGTTGAGGAAAACAATCTCGACTTCAAGGAAAACGGAGAGTCTGAGGAAGACTTCTATATCAGGCTCAACAACAAGTTGTCAAACCAAAAAGATTAAGTACATGAAAATAAGACTAAACAAGAGTACTGACCGTCTGGAAATCAGAACCGAAAAGATAATGATAGCCTTCCATTGCGATATTCTGAAAGGTTCTTATTACCTAGTACCGACTGTAAGATTTGACACCAGTAGTGCATACGGAGAGAAGAGTATCTGGTTCCTCCTCCTAGGTGCTTTTGTGTTGATTGATATTTTTAAAATAAAAGACTAAGTATATTTTTTAAAATTTTTAAACATTATGAGTGTAAAAAACATTATTTTGGCATCAGTACTCGCAATTGTAGTACTCGCCGCAGGTTCAGTTATCGGTTGTTATTTCCATTACAACAACCAGGAAATCTCACTTCGCCAGCAGTCAGAGGCTCAGCGTGGCAAGATTGAGGGTGTTCACGACAAGATGTGGAAGGTTCTTCAGCAGAAGGCACAGGTTACGGATGAGTACAAGTCCGCATTCGAGTCCATCTATCCGAAACTTATCGAGGGCAGATACTCAAAGGGAGACGGCTCTCTTATGAAGTGGATCAAGGAAAGTAATCCTAACTTCGACGTTTCGCTATACAAGGACCTCATGCAGTCCATAGAGATACAGCGCTCCGAGTTTCAGACATCACAGGAGAGAATGCTCGATATCATCCGTGAGCACGAAACGCTCGTGAAGACATATCCGGCGAAGTGGTTCGTATCTGACACCAAGCCTATCGAATACAAGGTTATCTCCTCATCCAAGACAAAGATGATCATGCAGCTTGGAGAGGATAACGATGTAGACCTGTTCTAGAAGTAACGGCTTATGGAAATATTCATATTTCTAATCCCATTCGTGGTTGCTGCTTTCCTGTTGATTTTCTTCAGGAAGCAGACCACCTGGTGGGAATACGCAGTACTCATTGTTCCTTCAATCCTCATAGGAATCCTCATGGAGTTCGTGTTCAAGCAGTCCAATGCTGCCGACACGGAGTATCTCGGAAGCTACGTTACAAGAATCCGTCATTACGATGCCTGGAATGAGTACATACACCGCACGTGTACAAGGACCGTTGGAAGCGGAAAGCATCAACGTACGGAAACGTATGATTGCTCGTATGTTGACAATCACCCTGAACGTTGGACTTATTTTGATGCTAGGAACAAGGAAGAATACTTCATGACCGACAACGAGTTTAATGTAGTCAGAAAGATTCTCGGAACCCAAAGCGTGTTTATTGATATGCACAGGGATTACTACACTAAGGATGGTGATGCTCAGGAATGGGCGTGGGATGGTTCCATTGAAAACTCGTACACATTATCTTCTGAGCACGATTATAAGAATAAAGTGAAAGCCTCACGTTCTATTTTCAAGTTTGAGGATATAGATTATCAGCAGGCGCGAAAGCTTGGACTGTTCGAGTATCCGGATATCGTTCTTTATGACCAGAATCCTGTTCTCGGACTGAAGATCCCGAAAAATCAGGAGAAGGCGATGAGATGGCTGAACGGATACTATGGCGAGCGGAAGCAGTTTAGGGTGTTCGTCCTGTTCTTTACGAACAAGCCGGAAGAAATCGTTGAAAAGCAGCGCTCATACTGGCAGGGCGGCAATAAGAATGAACTTGTCGTGTGTGTCGGCATCGATAAAAACAAGAATGTAAAGTGGTGCAACGCATTCTCATGGTGTGATAGCCCGGTTGTAGGCGTTAAGAGTAGAGACTGGTTTAAGAGCAATCCTGTAAATCTCGAAAAGTACGCCGAGTATATCGGTCCGATTGTAGAAAAGGAGTGGCACAGAAAGAACTTCGAGGATTTTGACTATCTCACAATTGAACTTACCGACGTACAGTACTGGGCGATCATTATTATCTTGCTTATATTCAATATTGTAATGAGCTCCTGGATTGTAACCAATAATTATAAAAACGATTTGTAGCGTATGAAAGAAAGACTAAAAATGATTTTCGACCGCATCGATATCTTAGTCGTGTGCATCATCCTCGGGACTTGCGTCTGTATTGCGGAGGCCTTCCTTGGGTTTTGGAATACATTTGCAGATTGCTTCATCATAACTTTCCTCATTTCTGAAGTCTGCTACACCAAACGCTGCAACGAGAAGCTTCAAATAGAGCTGATAGAGACAAAGGAAAAGCTGAATGATGCGGAGAGTGATCATCTAGAGATTGCCAAAAAGAGCAAGCTCGTAAACCTCTATACACTACTGATGAAGCTGTGGAGGGAAAGATGGTCATGCGAACACGCAAAGGTTAATTACTGCAAGCACAGGATAACATTGAGACAACTTATCGATGCGATGAATCATTTCGATAAGAGGTGTGATGATATTTCCAATAAAATCTCTGAGCTTACCAAGGATTTGAACGAACTCGATAAATAGATACTTGTCATAAAACAACTTTCCCCACGTCATTTTCCGATGGCGTGGGGATTTTTCTTGTTAACCGTTCAGATAGTCGATGACTTTTCGGTTCGCCTCGTCAACTGCCTTGTTGTCGTATTTGACATAGATGGCTGTAACCGTCTTCTCCCATACGGAGTGGCCCAGTGCTCTACCGATTGTTTCGAGTGAAATACCTATCTCTGACGCAAACGTCGCCCAGCTATGCCTGTTGTAGTACGAAGAAATCTTGCTGTCAATAGGGTGAGGTGATGACTTTCTCATATCCTTAGGATCCTTCGGGCCAATCCTTCTCAGCGTACGGTTCATGTTGTTTGTGAAGTGGTCTACGTCGAAAGTTCCTGCGTCTTCGAAGAACCTGAGCAGGTACTGCGGCTTTCTACTGCGGTATCTGCTTATTATCTCCATAGCCTCTGGCTCCACCTTAATGTCGTACAATCTACCTGTCTTGTTTCGGTAGTAGCTTATCCTACCATTGCGGAAATCCTCCTTCTTCAGCGTCAGGAGGTCCGAAACATTGATGCCTATGAGGTAGAACCCCAACATGAAGAAATCTCGGTACAGGGCCTGCTTGCCGTGTAATTTGGCATCCCTTAGTTCTCTCATCTGCTCCAGTGACAGGCAGCGCTTCCTTGTTTCCTCCTTTTTGAGCTTGATATAGTGGAACGGAAAGTTCTGCGTCTTACCATCATCGATGGCCTTCTTGAAGACTGCCTTGATGTGTGTTATGTCGTTCGAGATGCCGTTGGTCTTCCTTCCCTTATCCATCTCATGCCTGATGAACCCTTCAAGCCAGTCCTTGGTTATTGTGTTGAAACTGCACTTACCGTCGTATGCCTCTACGCATCGGTAGGTTCTCTCATAGCTTCTCCTGGTATTCGGCCTCTCTCTTGTCTCAGCGAATGCCTTCATGAAACTGAGGAACGGAGACTTGTCTTCTTTCTTTGCTCCCGTACAAATCTCCTTCAGATGTTCCTTCATCATATCCGGCGACTCGTCATGATGGTCAAGGATATAGCTCTCACACTTGGCATACAGCTCCGCAAGTCTTCTCGTCTTCGCTTTTGCTGACTTGTCTGACTTCGGAAACATCATGCCGGTGAACTTCTCGGTTGTCTGCAACCCGGTGTAGACATAGAACCTCTTTGTCATGTGGGTTACTGAGAAAAATACCTTGTTTGTCTTTGACTCTACATATACCTTCATAGTGATGATTTCTTTTGTAATCCTTCAATCTACAGGTAAACCACACTTGCATATTACTTGCAAAAAGTAACCTCGGATTACCTTAAATTACCTTTTTGTGGCATTTTTATGTAAAATAAAAGGATTGTTATTTTACTACTATTGCTGATACACAGAGACTTACAGAGTTAGGATGCCCAATTTTGTACTGTAATCATCTTAATTTTATAAGTCCCTTATTATCAATTATTTATAAATTCTTATTTTCTGTTACTTGCATATTGCTGACAAATACGTTTAGTATAGCTTATCACCATAAAGCGTACCCATGCCATCAATTTGGTTGTTTGAATTGAACTCAACTCTGCCGCATCTTACGGTATCGTAGTAGAATTCATTGCTCCTTATTACATAGAAGTAAAGCGTTGGCTTCATATATACATAGTAGAATGTGGATGGAGTAGAGCTGGCAGCATCGCTTCTCGTGCATGATATGGTGTTGTATGTCAGGAATGTCTTGTTCCAGTGCTGACTTCCGTGACTTACTGAATACTGAGCATAGTATGACTTGCCGACCAAATCATTAGTCTTTGTGCATGGTTCGTCTTCAGACTTGGTGAAGCTCATGGCTTCTGTTTTCTTTCCTTCCCATCTGTCGTTATATGTAATGGTCATAGAAAGCTTGTTTGAGCTTAAGCTGTTCACAACATATTTCGTTTCGTTGCCGAAGTACTTGTTGCTTACGGTAATCGTGTCCCCTTTGATGCTATAATCTCCTTCATCAAGAAACTTGTTTGAGATAAGAGAAGCGTTGTGCTTGTCAGACGAGAATGAAACAAAGTAGTAGTTGCCTCCTCTCCATACTCCGACAATATTGTTGTCGTGAATCTTGTAGTTTGGCTTCTCTGCTCCAGGAATTGTTCCGTCATCATCGCTACTGCTGCATGATGTGAATGATGCTCCTGCAAGAAGTATCATTGCTGCTAATAATACCTTCTTCATAATCCTTATATATTTAATGTTATACTTCGATTCCGTTATCAGCAAGAATCTTCCTGAGAAGACGAATCTCACTGTCCTTAGACTTGATAGTCTCGTTCTGTGCATTGATGATCTGAATGAGCTGGGCATTCTTGTCTTTGAACGACTCTTCTTCACGCTCCTTGGCCCGTTCCTTTCCCGTAGTTATGTTTTGGCTATTGTCACCAACGTTCCCGGCATTTATCAGCTGCGCCATCGGTATGCCGTGCTTAAACGCCTCGTTGATGGACTCTTCTATCTTCTGATGCGTTTCGCCTAGCTGAATTACCATATTTCCATTCATACTACCGCTTCCATACTTTAGCCAGCTATAGCTAACCCCAAGAGAATTGCATATTTTACTAATCGTTCCCTCGGATATTGACAGCTTCCCGCTTCTCATCTTGCCGATGTTGTTTGTTCCTGTAGCCTTCATGAAGGCATTCTCGCTCATCTTCTTAATCTTGATGAGGTAATCTAACCTTTCTTGTACCGAATTTAATGTTCCCATAATGCTTCTTAGTTTTATATACGCAACTAAATCGACTCGAAACGTTAAAATTCGGTAATATACCGAAGTATTTTACCGAAACATTAGGTATTTTACCGAAGTTTTTGTACCTTTGCACTCGTTGACGGTCGAGTAACCAACAAAGCCGTTACAAACGGAGGCTTGTGCGACCGAAAGTACGTACTTTACATTGACACTGCAAATATACGACTTTTTTCGCATTCCTCCAAATTTTTAATGAATTATTTAAGTAACAAAGATGAAAAAAGTTGCAAGAATAACAAAACAGGACATATTGGGCATCAAACCAGGAAAATTTGAAATCTTTCTGCTTGAGTCCGCAAAAGCAGTTCGGTCGGCAGTAACATACGCCTATCAGCTTGCTCAATACGAAGATTTGCCTAAAGGAGTGCTTAAGTACTCAACCTCGGCAGATTACAAGAACCATACAGCGATTATCACCGCTGTTCCGGTTGAGTAGTAAACTTTAAAAGATTAAAGTATGGAGGAAATCATAAAACTCGGAAGAACCGATACAATGACATCTCTCGAAATTGCAGAGATAACCGGGAAAAAGCATGCTCATGTGATGCGTGATATTCGCTCATTGATAGAGCAGGGAGTTAACGGATCCAACTTTGGATTGGTTCGTTATAAAGATAAAAAAGGAGAGGTGAGGCCAATGTTTGAGCTAACGCCAAAGGGTTGCTTGATTTTGGCGAGCGGCTATGACGCTTTGCTCCGTGAGAAAATCATAAATAAGCTTGAAGAACTTGAGAAGAAGAATCACCTGGAGCAGTATCAAATACCTCAGTCTTTCTCCGAGGCCCTTATGCTTGCAGCAAAGCAGCAGGAGAAGATAGAGCAACAACAGCTTGCTCTAGAATCGAAGAATAAAGAGATTGTACAGCTCTCGGCCACAATCACCGAGATGCAGCCAAAGGTTAGCTATGTTGATACAATCCTTTCGTGCAAGGAGACCGTTACGACGACACAGATTGCTCAGGACTACGGTCAATCAGCAAAAGCGTTCAACATCTTGCTGAGAAACTTCGGCGTCCAGCATAAAGTTGGCGGTCAGTGGATTCTCTACGCAAAGTATCTCCCTTGTGGCTATGTCCAGTCAGAAACAGTTTCTATCACTCACCGTGATGGTAGTGTAGGTTCAGTAATGCACACAAAGTGGACTCAGAAAGGAAGATTATTCTTGTATAATGAGCTAAAGAAACATGGCATTATACCTACTATAGAAAAAGAATCCGTTAAAGATTAAACCTATGGTAGGAAAGAACCGAAGCAAGGTCGGTATCGACGTGGTGGAGAAAATAATCTCGTTGAAGGAAGTAGACCAGGAATTCCTGACCAATAAGACAATCCTGGCATACCTTGGCGGTGTTAGCAAGGAATACATAAAAGATTTGAGAGAATCGGGTGTTCTGCCTTACTATAAGGTGCGAAACACCATATTCTATAAGGTCTCTGATGTGCGAAAGATGGTAGAAAAGAATAGGATCATCTGCTAGCATTGGAAATAAGATGAATATTGGTATGGTTAAAGTTATAGATTTGTTTCATTTGCTCGTGAGAGCATGATTGTTAGTTATTAGTTATTTGGGTTTTATCTACAGCGGTAGATACTTTGGGGCGATGTCTGTTCGTTTAGCTTCTTTCGCCCCAAATCAGACTGAGTAGCTCAGTTGGATAGAGCATCGGTTTCCTAAACCGAGGGTCGAAGGGTCCGAGTCCCTCCTCAGTCACACTCTTTTTTTAGTTCCGTTTAGTAGTTGAATTCCTCTCTGACGGCGCAAAGGTAAGTCCTTATACCTTATAAAGTAGGTCGTTCGTGCATCGACAATCTTGCGTCAGATGAGAGTTTCATTGAACGGACATGAAAGAATTGTTCTTTGACATATTGGACATATAGCGCATTATAGCGTTAGTGTACGTGTAAGATAGTACGGGTAGAGCGGATTTAATTATCTCAGGTCGGGAACCTATAGCGAAGATGCCCAGAAGGAACGCACGTAGCACGGAAGACCAGCTAGACAGGATTTACTCTTTCATAAATTTCTCATCCGCCGAACTGCAACGGAACGAAGAATTGTCGTGGTAAGCGGCGGATCAATGAGAAGAAGATGTAAATCTCTGGCCGAAGGTGCCTGGACCTATAACCCCGGCACCGGAGAGTCAAAGAACCCTATGGCCATGCAAGTCCACCATCGAGAATGGTTGGCGTTGGCAAGCCTCTTATATTATATATATAAGGTGTAGAATACATAGACTTGAGGTTCTTGCTAATTCAGATAAAAGAGGAGACTGGTGTAATTGGAAGCACAGCGACAACTAGATGATACCGTTCTTATCGTCGTGAGATGGGGGTTCGAGTCCTCCGTCTCCTCCAAAAAGTAATTCATTGTATTTCATATTCAAATTAATTCAATTAAAAATGCAGCTCGTCTGTGAAGATAGGCTGCACAAATCGCAGGTTGGAGCAGTGGTAGCTCGCTAGGTTCATGTCCTAGAGGTCGCAGATTCGAATTCTGCACCTGCAACACTCATTTTTTTTGGTTATAAGGTTATAAGGTAAAGTTAATTAGTTTTCTAAGTTTTAGCATCAAGTTCGTGAGAATATGATGCTTCTGGTTCTATGGTGTAACGGCAGCACAAGAGATTTTGGTTCTCTTAGAGATTGTTCGATTCAGTCTGGAACTACTACAATTTTTTCATCTATGTGCTTCTGCTTGTGAAAGTAGTAGTGCTTTATTTAT
>OGWX01000545.1_pt1 | contig 27362 bp, 22 predicted proteins | sample 1576151 | NCBI WGS metagenome assembly OGWX01 (sample SAMEA3541591, study PRJEB24748) | human gut metagenome | biome: human gut; feature: human-associated habitat; material: faeces | place: China | collected 2012
CGTAGTTCTGGAACACCATTGCGATGTCGCGGTCCTTCGGCTGCATCGTGGTGACGTCCTTGCCACCGATGAGGATGCGTCCCTTGTTGACCTCTTCGAGGCCTGCGAGCATACGCAGGGTCGTAGACTTACCGCAACCAGACGGGCCGACCAGCACCAGGAATTCGCCATCCTTGATGTCGAGGTTCAGATCATCCACAGACGGCTTGTCATTGCCCGGGTAGATACGAGTAACATGGTCGAATACGACTTCTGCCATGATTTGTCATCCTTTCAGAGGCAGGTACGTGCCTCACGATCCGTTGTAAAGGGATTTTTGTTCGGTGCCCATCCTCGCGGCTTACTACTTTGACAAAGCCACAATTCAAAGCGTTAATTTATTTCTTTGGTTTAGCGAAGGTTCTCTTCGTTGAGCCACGTTCCATGATACATACAACGCTAAAACTGTCAATGCGTGTCGCGAGTCGCGCTGTTTGCCTCCGCTGGCAAAAGGGGATTAACGGCGTAGTAAATACACGCATTTATCGCCATCATGCAAGACAATGGTACGGAGCGAAAGACAGAACAGGGAGGTTGCAATGCGCAATATTCGAATCGGCGTGGTCGAGGACGATCCCGCAAGCTGCCAACTGGTACTTGACTATCTCAACCGATATCAACAGGAAAATGGCGAGCAATTTACCGTTTCCGTATTCGACGACGGCGCACGAATCGTAGAAAAATATACCCCCGTTTACGATATCTTACTGCTCGACATCGAGATGAGCGAAATGGACGGCATGGCCGCCGCGAGACGCATCCGCGAGCGCGACGACAAAGTCGTGATCGTGTTCATCACCGCTGCCCCGCAATATGCAATCAGCGGGTATGAGGTGCGTGCGTTGTCGTACTTGCTTAAACCTCTACCGTGGTTCGCGTTTTCGCAGGAGCTCAAGAAATCGATCGACATGGTGCGACGCAATGGCGACGATTCCATGCTCATCGAAACCGGCAACGGACAGATGCGCCTGAATCTTGCCGACATTCTGTATCTTGAATCGATTCGGCACACCATCGTCATCCACACGCTGGAAGGCAAACTGTCGATCAACGGAACGCTCAAAGACATGGAAGCCAAGCTCGCCGACCGGCACTTCTTCCGCTCGAATTCCTGCTATCTGGTCAATCTCAAGCATGTGACGGGCGTTGCCGACCAGGATTGCATAATGTCGAACGGTGAGCAGCTGCGCGTGAGCCGCCCACGCAAGAAGGCGTTCATGGCCGCACTTACCGATTATATGGGAGGTGGCAGGTGATCGACGCAGCATTGCCGAATATGCTGGCCGGATTGACTGCAGGATTGGCGAGCATACTCCCTACAACACCTTCGACCACGATAACCGTGCTTTCGGTGCCGTCGATGACGCCGATCACCAACGCCCTGCCCGACATTCCTCGTTCATATACAGCGATCTGCGAATGGGCCGCTTGCATGGTGTATATCGCAGTGCTGTATCGGCGCGTTCCACTCCAGCGGTCGATCATCGTCAGCGCGGCCGGACTGCTGCTGCTGACTGCAGTGCAGTATTTTGACGGCAGTATGCCGATCTGGTTCTGGATTATCGGCATGCTGCTCGCATTCGCCTGCATGTATGCGACGATTCTGCTTGGCGCGGGCACCGGCAAACGCGAAGGCCTGTATATTACGGCACGCGCGTTCGTGCTGGCCGAATTGGTAGCGTCGCTGCATTGGCAGATCGTTACGTTCATTGGCATGCGCGATGGTTTCGCCGATTACGATTGGCCTGCAATCGTGCTGCTGGTCGTTACGTATGCATTGTGCTTCAGTTTGGCTTGGCTGGTTGAACGCGGCAATTTCAGCCAGACCGCGCCGACTTTGCCGACCGCTTCTGCCGCGATTGCGACGATGGCCATCATGATCGTCACATTCGCCATGAGCAATTTGAGTTTCGTATCGACGAACACGCCGTTTTCCGGTTCGGTCGGCCAGGAGATCTTCTACATTCGCACGCTGGTTGATTTCTGCGGTTTCGCGATTCTGTACGCGCAACAGGAGCAGGCGCGTCGCATCGAAGCGAACACGGAACTCGCGTCGATCAACGCGCAACTGGAAAGCCAGCATCAGGAATATCTTCAATCGAAGGAAAACATCGAATCGTTGGGCCGCCTTGCGCACGATCTGAAGCATCAGATCACCGCATTGCGTGCCGAAGTCGATCCAAAGCATGCCGCAGCCGGCTTCGAGCAATTGGAACAATCCGTGCAGCGCTACAGCGCGCAGCAACATACGGGAAATCCCGTGCTTGACGTTATTCTGACCACGAAAGAGCGCGCCTGCGCTGATCGCGGAATCACGTTCACCGCGGTCGCGGACGGATCGCTGTTAAGCGGCATGTCGTCGATGGATATCGCATCGTTGTTCGGCAACGCGCTCGACAATGCGATCGAAGCGACGTCAAAACTGCCGAAATGCGAACAGCGACTAATCAAACTTGCGTTATACGAGCAAAATCACTTTATTGTCATCCGTGTGGAAAATTATTACGATTCCCGGCTGAAGAAAGATGCGGAAGGCAATTTGCGCACCACCAAGCGCGACGACCAGCACCGGCACGGTTTCGGCGTGAAGTCAATTCGTCATATCGCGCAACAGTATGGCGGCGAAGTGACGATTCGCACCGAAGACCACTGGTTCGTGCTGACCGCGCTCATTCCGAAGAAAACCGGTCTTATGGCCATATGAAAAACAGCGCCTGAGTCATCTTCATTATCGGGCGCTCAACACCGGCCACCCGTACACCAACCCCCTAGTCTACCGCCTAATGCACTCTTACATGCGCATTCTTCTCAATTAGCCTCTTTTTTCACACTTTTCGATAGATGAATAGCAGCAAGCGGTCCGCCCAAACGGCTTGCGACGAACGCACTGACCGCAACCGCGAAGCCAATGGGCACAAACAGATTAATCGGAGCATCCGCAAGTTCCATCACCAGGCAGATGGCCATTAGCGGAGCCTGCTGCGAGGCCGCCAGCAATGCGCACGCGCCCAGCAGCGCATACATGCCGATTGAGTTCGTGTGGAATATCTGCATCCATAGAATGCCAAGCATCGCACCGCCGGAAGCACCCAATGCGATACCCGGTTGCAGTACGCCGCCAGAGGCGCCGGAACGAATCGTCAGCAATGTGACGATCGCTTTGGCACCAAAAGACAGCAGCAGAATCGGAATGACGGCCAAATCGGCATTACTGGAGAAGCTCAACTGTGCCGTGGCACGACCGTTACCCATGACCTGCGGCACCCAAATCGCCACCACACCGGTCAGCAAGCCAGCGAGCGGCAGCATCCACAAAATCCCCACGCCCGACGGCTTGGCTTTCTCAGCCCATTGCGAGCCGCGACGGAACAGTGCGCCGGCAGCGCCAAGAATCATGCCGGCAACCAGTGCGAACGCCATGTAATCGGGAGTGAACAGGCCGTCGGTTTCTCCGATCAGGTAGAACGTGTGCGTGCCTTTGACCAGCGACGCCACCCACGAAGCCAACACGGAGCAGGAGAACGCAAGCGTCACGGTTTCGAGGGTTATGTCGGAGAGCAGAATCTCGACCGCGAAAAACGTGCCTGCGAGCGGCGCGTTATACACGCCCGCAAGGCCAGCCGCAGCCGTGATTGCCACCAGCATACGGGTGTCTTTCGCATCAAGGTGCGCCCAACGCGCGAACCGTTGGCCGAACATCGCGCCCAACTCGCGCGGCGCCACTTCTCGACCGATCGACATGCCCGTACCGACAATGAAAATTTGCAGCAGCACATGCACGACGGTCTGCCAAATCGGCATAATATCGCCATTTACCGCCTTTTTAACGGACGGCACTTTCGTGCTGCGCGTACGCAACAGCCACCAAATCACGGCCGCGATGGCCGCACCCGCGGTCACGGAAATCAGTCGACGAATCACAGGAACGTTGAACGGGCCGGATTCCTGCGAATTCTCAACATAGCCGAGTGCAAGATGCTCGACGCCGTACAGCATCAACGTCAGCAGACCGGCGGCCGCACCAATGGCCACTCCCACAATTACCACCGCCGCAATCAGCGCCGGAATTCTGCCGATCTTTGGCTGCGTTCCTTGAGAATTCTGCGACTCCTGCGATTCCCGTGTTTTTTGCGATTCCCGCAATTCCCGCACCTGCCGCACTCCTTGCACACCGTCTCCTTCGTTCAATCCACCCCCAATTGTCCCACCTGCCGCAACGTTCGTTTGTTACGCCCCGAGCGTGGCGATCGGCAGTGAAGTATCCACGAAATAGCGTTTCGGCTTCGTGCAAACTCGAGATTTTGCATGAAGAGAAGGTTCTCATCCTTTTAAATCGTCAATCAGGTGGAGACCTACAATCTCAACGGCACCAAAAGCGCGCAACAGTTTTTCCAGTCACCGGTCTGCAATGCGAGGACGATATTCCGCCATCTTCGATTTTACGCTGTTTTGACTTTCGATTTTATGCCAATCTCGTTTTCGATTTTACGCCGGCAACACTGCTGACGATTGCATTTCGATATTCAGAAATCATAAGAAACTACAGGAAAGCAGCAAAAGGGCACAAGAAAGCCCGCCCGGAAAAAGAGGGAAGACCGGGCGGGTTGAGGAAGGGAAGAAGGTTAAGGAAGGAAAGAAAAGGAAGTCAGCTATGAAGGGTTACTTGGTAGCCTCCTTGGAGTCCTTGCTCTTCGGCATAACCCAGAACTTGAGCAGCGGGTAGCTCACGATCACGGCGAGCAGGGTGTTGACCACTTGTATAATCGTAAACATACACAACAAAATCATACGATGAAACGGCAGCACGTTGGACGGGGATGAACTCCTAGCTATTCGAATGACCAGCCGTGCACAATGGCGCGTGAAATCGGAGCCCATGGCAACGCCTACACTGTCATGGGCGCATAGGCAATCCGCCGTTCGACGTACTGACGAAATAGTTGGGATACTTGTCTGAACTGTAGGTTGCACATATGTGCAACCCCTAGACTGTTCACGCTAGATACAGGCATACAGTATTCGTATCATGCGCAACCAAGGTGGTGACATATGCTCAGCGAACCAGTGAAAGCATTATTTGAGTCCAATACCAACGCCCGTCATGCCGGCGACGCAGACAGACTCGCCAAGGAGCATAAGCCGAACGGAGTGCATGTACTGACGGATCTCCCATATGGCATTCCGGACCAACTGCGCAAATTGGACCTGTACCGTCCGGAAACGCAACATGAACCTCTTCCGGTCATCATCGACTTCCATGGCGGGGGCCTCTACCATGGCGACAAACAAAATACCATGTGTCGCGATATGTATTTAGCGAAGTATGGGTTCGCTGTGGTCAATGCCAACTATCGGCTGGTCCCGCAAATTGGATTCCAAGACCAACTACACGATGCGCTTGACGCAATCATCTGGACGAACGAGCACGCGCATGACTATGGCATGGATACGAATGCTCTGTTTCTGATTGGAGATTCCGCGGCCACCCTGCTTATCTTGTACCTCACCGCCGTACTCCATTCACCGGTCGTCGCGTCACAGCTTGGCATGAGGGAAGCCTACGGAACCGCCCACATCCTTGCCATTGCAGGATGCAGCGGCATGTATCGCTTCGAAGGCGGCGTGCATGGAACTGCGATGGGATACTATGCGGAAGGCTACTTTCCAACGATGAAGGAACGAATTCGCATCTCCCCCTATCTTGATGTCGATCGCCTTGTAGTTGACGGCAATCTTCCGCCCTTCTATCTGCAGACCAGCACCGAGGATTACCTCGCGGACAACACTCTGGAATTCGCAAGAATCCTGCAATACCGCCATCATGATTATGAACTGCGATTACTCCCAAAAGGTCTTGACCACGCTCTCGTACACGACTTCGCGGTCAAGGAGGTCGGCCTGGAGCATAATGAGGAATCACAGCAAATCGTAAAAGAGGCGGCGACGTTCTTCAAACGGTACCGCCCAACGACCAGCTAGGAAAGGACGCAAAGGACGCCATGGAAGAACGGATTCGCTCCACCCACTCCTCACTGGCAGTATTCGTAGGCTGTTGCGCCATGTCCTTCATCGGCTTCGCTCTCATCACCAACACTTCAGGGCTGTATTTCGACGCCATCAGCCGTGATTTACATGTGGGTCGAGTCAAGGTCAGCCTAACCGTATCGATTCGATTGATTTGCAGTGCCATCTCCATGGCCGTGTTCAGTCGCTTTTCACATCGCATTCGCTTGCGCCCCACACTTATCGGCTGCATTGGTATCTGCGCCGTGGGATTCCTGCTTTGCAGTCGGGCGTATGCCCTCTGGCAGTTCTATCTCGCATTCGCTGTGATGGGACTCGCCTATGTTATTCCGATAACGCTGATGCCACCCATTCTGCTTGCGGCATGGTTTCCCACTCATTTCGGCACGGTCCTTGGCATAACCGGCTGTTTGTCAGGATTGGGAGGAGCTATATTCAATCCTCTGATTTCGCACGTCATCGCGTCATATGGATGGCGATCGGCATATCTACTGACCGGTGTGATGCTGATGGTGCTGCTACTCCCCTGCTCCTACCTGCTTAAACCATATCCACATGGCAAGCTCGACACTGCGTCTGCCCCAAACGCCAAACCTGCGCATAATACACGGACGAAAAGCGGGCATCTCATCGGTATGCTTCGTTCACCGGCGTTTCTGCTGCTGTCAGCCGCCATGATTTTGCTGCAAATCGTATCCGGCATCAATCAGCATATTCCCGCGTACGGGATTTCCATCGGACTCACGCTTACACAGGCCGCTTGGGTGGTCACGGCCCGCATGATTGGAGCCAGCGTCGGCAAACTTGCCATAGGTTCGACGCTGGACCGTGTCAGACCGCAATTCGCAATCACGCTGTTTGCCGCCATCGGAACCACAGGATGGTTCAGTCTGCTTTTCGGAGCCAATCTGGAAGTTGCGATCACTGCAAGTTTTCTGGCGGGAATCGGCCAATGCCTGCTCATGATTGCACTTCCCTGGAGCATACGCCGCGTATTCCCGGGAGATGATTATGCCCGCGCGCTGTCCGTCATCAACGCCACCGGCCAGCTGACCGTAGCCATCGCTACCACAGTTCATGGATTGATTTTCGACATGACCGGCGGATATGGAGCGTCATTGACGCTCAACGTGCTGTTGTACGTGCTGGCAGCAATTGCAATCATCACGGTGGCGCACGGGCATACCCAATCTTTCCGGCACCCTAACGGTGATTAGTCCATATCCAATAACAACTCAGCCATTCCCTGATTGGTAGCGAGTGCCGACATCAGTCCACCGACCAGGCATGCGTGCAGTGCCCGCGCACGCCACGTCTCCCAAGCGACTCCAATGACCAATGGAATGTCACGAAACCGTTCGAAATCGATGCTGATGGTGCGCTCACACAGACTGGTTCGCACATGATTGCCATCCATATCGATATGATGTCCGCAAATATGCCCGACCACTCCCTTTTCCTGCAACTCCCGTGCTACTGCAGCGTCTTCGAACGAATGGAAGATTTTTCCGGAATGCCCCTGCCGAATCGCTCCCACACCGACAATGGCGATATCGGCTCGGTTACCCAAAGCCAAAGTCATGGCGATCAGTTTCTCCGAACGCACAGCCTGAGCAACTTCCGCGGATCCCATGATCAGTGGCGCAGGAAGCAACGAGTAGGCGCATCCCAGACGTTCTGCCATCATTCGGCAGATTTCCGGAGAATCAGTCAACGAGTTGGCGGAAGACAACGAACCCAGCATCTGAGTCACATGCGCACGAGGGTAGTCAAGGGGAGGCAAGGCTCTGATTGTCGCCGCCATCGGCGTCCCGGTCGATGTAACGATCAACGAATCCGGTTTGAGGTTTTCCATCAGCAGCTGCGCCGCACATTGAGGCACTAGCATCGATGCGATGTTGTCATCGTATGAATATGCGACGCGTACCGTTTTCAATCCGTATTTGTCCCGAAGATTCTCCTCAAGGGATTGCAATCGTTGCAATGGGTGCCCGATGGTAATCTGTACGATTCCGGTTTCCCGTGCTTCAGTGAGCATGCGTGACACCGATGAGCGCGAATAGCCGACCTCTCCGGCAATCTGTGATTGATTGAGTCCCTCGTCATAATACATCTGCGATACACGAATCAGCTCTTCGATATGCTGTCTGGTTTGCATCGACGCAAGCGCGGAATCTTTGAACATATGTGCATATTATCTCCAACACCCATACGAACATGCGCGATAAGCATACGTTTTGAGCCCATCATCAGCCGATACTCCGGTAAACCAGCAGTGTGACGTGCACATATTCTCATTCATATCCCAATGCCATTTCACCCTCAAATTAGTCTATAACCGGCTCAAGGAAGAACCGGGCCCCGCGTTACCGAAGGGCGATCTTCGGGTGATGCGGAAGGAACAGAGGGAGAAAAAATACCATGTCGAAAGTATGGCAATACTTGAAGCAGCATGCGTATGGCGCACTCACCATAGTTACGGTGTTGTTGTGCATTCTGGGCAGCTGCATCGCGAATCTGGCACAGACGGATTTCGGCAACGTCACCAAAGAGAATCTGACCATCGAAACATCATCCGGCCATAGGCTCGGCGTCAACATGCTCAAGCCCAAGACCGCCACCAACGACAAGCCGGCACCCACCATCGTGTTCGCGCATGGCGGCAACGGTCTCAAGGAAAAGTGGGATCTGTACCAGATCGAATGGGCACGTCGAGGCTTCGTCGTGTTCTCCTTCGATCTTTACGGACACGGCGACTCCGAGATTCTGAACAACACCGAATGGCTGGTCAACGGCCGTGGCCTGTATGACACGGTAAAGTACGCGGCCACACTTCCATTCGTGGACAAGGACCAGATCGCCGTATCCGGCCAGTCCCGCGGAGGCAACACCATTCACGAGACGATCCTTCTTGACAACAAGGCCAAGAAGCAGCTGATCAAGGCCGTGCTGTACGTCAGCCGCGACGCCGTCTACAAAGACAACGAAACTCAATCGTTCGGCTATGTGCCAGGCAAGACCACTTCAGCCCAGGCCGCCTCCAAGAATAACGGCGAGTACTTTAATTATTACGGCAATCGCAATGTAGGCATCATCGCCGGTAAATTCGACCAGTACTCCTTCAAGGAGACCGACAAGACGACCGGCAAGATGCTGCCGAATCCGGATTATCTCAAGCACAATAACGCCAAATCGTTCCTGAACTTCGGTATCACGCCTGACTCTTCGACTGCCGACGGCGTCAGTGGCAAGTATTATACGAAGAAGGTCGATGGCAAGGAAGCATTCCGTGTCATCTATCTGGAAAACGGCTTCCACACTTCGCAGCTCTTCCAGTCGTCTTCTACCGCAGCTGCCATGGAGTTCATGGTCAAAGCCTTCAATGTGAACACCTCGTTGCAGTCGGGCGACCAGATCTACCAGTGGCGTATGATCGGTAGCACCATCGGTTTCATCGGCATGTTCATGTTCGCCGTGTTCTTCGCTCTGTGGCTCTCCCAGATGCCGCTCTTCAGGGGAACTTCTCGTGGCAATGCCATCATGCGTGTCGCGGAATCGCATCCGGGAACCAAGGCTTGGGCATGGGGCTGCCTTATCGTCAACACCCTGTTCGCCACCGTCAGCACGTTGTTCCTGTACTACAACGGCGTCGACACCCATATCGGCACGTTCTTCAGGCAGGGGCAGGCACTGTTTGCAGGCTCCATGCTGGCGATTTCCTCCGTGTTCACCGCCATTGTCACCTACATCTGGTACCGCTGCTTCGCTAAGAAGAATGGTATGAACATCGATGAAATCGATTTGAAGACATCTGCTTTCAGCGTGTTCAAGACCATCATGCTGGCTCTCACCGTCACCGGCGGCACTCTGCTGTTGGTCTGGGGAGCGCAGTACTTCTTCAAGACGAACTTCTCGTTCCTGTACTGGGGCATCATGCCATTCGGCTCCTTCAAGATCGTGGACATGCTTAAGGTACTCCCGATCTTCCTGATTGGCTACGTGATTTCCTCCATCTTCATCAACTGCATGAACTACAACACTTCCTATGGCAAGAACAAGATCGTGAACATCCTGGTACTCGCTCTCGTCACCGCCGCCGTGCCGGCACTGGTGTCCGGCGCAGGCTGGGCCAAGTTCATGCTCACCGGTGTCAATGACCTGTTCGGCGCGGCCTACACCCGCATTCCGGACAGCATGTTCCTCACCGTATTCCTGCTGTTTATTACTCCGCTGACGGCTCGCGGCATCTATTCCAAGACCCGCAATCCGTACCTCGGTGGCATCATCAACGCGATTTTGGCCATGGTAATCACCTGCGTGAATTGCCAGGTCGTTTTCCCGGCCTGATCGCTAGATAGCACGGCATGACAAAGGGTGGTGGCTCATCGACTGAGTCACCACCCTTCTTATTTGCAAGGTACGCTACGCCTTCCAACGACATCAGGCGCGAAGCAGGCATGAAAAACCCGCCCGGATTTTCCGGGCGGGCAGGAAGGCAGGCAGGAAGAAAGGAATTCAGAATAGAGCTACTTGGCGGCCTCCTCGCTCTTGGCCGTCTCCTTGGACTTGCTCTTCGGCATAACCCAGAACTTGAGCAGCGGATAGCTGACGATCACGGCGAGCAAGGTGTTGACCACGGATGCGATCGTGCCTGCGATGCCGGCGTTCATGCCCCATCCCTGGCACAGACCGGTCACGTAGCCCGGCAGCACAAGGTTCACTACCACGATGATCACGGCGAGGATCACATACTTCCAAGCGGCGTCCTTGAAGCTGGAGTCGGACTTGAATACCCACTTCATCTGCACGAAGAAGTTCACCACCTGCGCAAGCACCTCGGCCAGCAGGAAGGTGAGGAATCCGCCCAGGCCGTTGCCCTTGGTGTCATAGTTGAAGATCAGGAAGTGGAACGGCTGCGTGAGTCCCAGACCCGTGATGAAGATGGCGGTGCCGATCCACGTCACCACGAAGCGGGTGATGGTGGAGATGTTCGACAGCACGTTGAACAGGATGAACTCCCAGATGTTCGGATGATCCTTGATCCACTGGCGGATCGGGCCGACCTTCTTCTCGCCGGCAGCGGTTTCGGCCGGCTTCGCAGCATTGTTGTCAGTCATGGTTCAGCTCCTTTGCGGTGTGCTTGTTTGCGGATTGGTTGCGGAAGAAGCCGGCGATCACGCCGCCCAATCCGCGGAAAGTATGCCCGTTGGCGATGTTCACGATGGCGTCGACCATCGCCGAGTCGACCATGCCTTGGGTCATCTTGCTCATGGCGCGAGGCGGCATGTTCAGGATGAACAGGGTGTTCAGATCCGGCGAGCCGGTCTTCTGGCGGATCTTCGCTTCGCGCTTGGTCAGTGTCTTGGCGACGGTACGCGCCACGAAGCCCTTGGAATCCACCCACGACATGATCGGATCGTTGACGCCGAACGTCGTCGGCTTGCCGGGGGCAAGCACCTCATGGCCGAACAGCACGGCCATTTCGGCATCGGTCACGTCCTTGACCTGTCCGGTCAGATAGTGGCCGAGCGCGGGGTCTGCGGCGCATTCAGCGGGCGTGCAATCGCCGGCAACGGTGTGCGGAATCGAAAGCGGCAGATGCTCCGCATTGTCGCCGATCATCAGCGTCCATTCGCCGCTTTCCGTCTTCCATGCATTGGCGGCAACATCGAAATGGCGGAACGTGTAGCGGTCGAAATCGATGTGCACGCTCTTGCTTTCATGCGCTGCCAGCTCGACCTTGACGAAGCCCTTCAGCTCACGGTCGGGATGGAGCACGCCACCCTGCGGCGCACGCACATACAACTGGGCCACGGTGGAGCCGGCGACATCGGAATCATTGGTGACGACGAAATCCACACCGGTCGCGGTGGCGGTGATCGCGCTGTACGTGAACGTGGAGTAGCTCAGTCCGTAGCCGAACGGGAAGCGTACGGGCACGCCCACGGTCTCGTAATAACGGTAGCCGACGAACGGGCCCTCGCGGTAGATCGCGTCACGCCCAATGGCCGGATACCAGCCGGAGCTTGGGCAATCCTCGTATTGCATCGGCCAGGTTTCGGCCAAATGTCCGGATGGGTTGACTTCGCCGATCAGCGCACGCACGGTGGCGGAAGCGCCGGCCTGACCGGACAATCCTACGTACAGCATGGCCGCAACATCGTCGAACCACGGCAATTCCACCGGGGAACCGGCAACGAGCACGATCACCACCGGTTTGCCGGTCTTCGCCAACGCCGTTACGAGATCGTTCTGCACCTGCGGAATCGCCATGGTGGATCGGTCAAGGCCTTCGGATTCACTGCGTTCGTCGAGGCCAACGACGGCCAGCACCACATCCACGGCGTCCTTCTTGGCGAGCGCGACGGCGTCGTTCAGCAGCACCTCATCCGGCTTGCCTTGGCGGTCGTAACCCTGCTCGTAGCCGGCCAATACCAGTCCTTCGGCGTTCTTGACCTCGTCGAGGATGTTCTCCTCCTTGGTGGCGTTCACCTTGGATGAGCCGGAACCCTGATAGCGTGCGGTCGCGGCCATATCTCCGATGACGGCCACGCGAGTGCCCGGCTTGAGCGGCAGCGTGGCGGCGTCGTTCTTCAGCAGCACGCTGGAATGTTCCGCGACCGTTCTGGCGATATCATGGTGCGCCTTCGCGATGTCGTCCGACAGCAGATCGTCGCGGCCGACGCCGACGAGCTTGGTCGCCGCCGCGATTTTGGCGACTTCCGCGGCACGCTTGTTGATGTCCGCCTCGGCGAGCGTGCCCGCTTTGACCGCGCCTTCCAGCTCGCGCACGGAGGTGAAACCTGGCGACGGCATTTCCAGCGAGCCGCCGGCTTTGACGGCTGCGACGGCGGAGTTGGAGCCGCCCCAATCGGAGACGACCATGCCGTCGAAGCCCCATTCGTCGCGCAGGATCTCCTGCAGCAGATGCTTGTTTTCGTGGGCGTAGACGCCGTTGACCTCGTTGTAGGAGGTCATGATGCTCATCGGCTTGGCCTCGCGCACGGCGATTTCAAAACCGGTCAGATACAATTCGCGCATGGTACGTTCGTCCACCACGGAGTTGCTGGCCTGGCGGCGCAGCTCCTGGCTGTTGACCGCGAAATGCTTCGGGCATGCGGAGACGCCGTTGCTCTGGATGCCGCGAATGAGGCCGGCGGCCATACGGCCGGCGACGATCGGATCTTCCGAATAGTACTCGAAGTTGCGTCCGCACAGCGGGTTGCGTTTGATGTTCATGCCCGGTCCAAGCAACACGTTCACGTCGAGATCGTGAGCTTCCTTGCCGAGCGCCTCGCCCATCTCTTCGGCGAGCGCCGGATCCCAGGTGTTGGCCACGGTGCAGGCGGTCGGGAAGCAGGTGGCCGGCTTGGATGCGCCGATGCCGAGGTGGTCGCCTTCGCCAAGCTGCCTGCGCACGCCGTGTGGGCCGTCGCTCATGACGAAGCCGGGAATGTCGGCGCGATCGTTGCCGCGCGAATCCCATTCGGATCCGCCGGACAGCATCGCCGCCTTTTCAACGATCGAAAGATCTTCAAGTTCCATGGGTTCTCCCTCGCACTAGGTGTTGCCAAAACCTGCTTTGCCGAGCCTGCCCTGTCCGCTCCGCCCGACTGCGCTGTTTTCTTGCGATTTCCCGCTGCCGTACCGCGCTGCATCGCACCGTGCCGCACGCGGGATTTCGCCGCTAGTTTGATTGAACCAGCTTTTGCGATGCCATCACCGCCGTATTACACAACCTGTCGTTTTGCTCGCACAATCGGCATATGGGCGCGGTGAAGAGGGTATGCGGTGGTGCAGAACGCGCATAAAATCGCATCGTTCCATTTTGCAATCGATGGCAAGCGTTTCGATATGCGTATATCGTTGCAATTTCAAGCGACTCGCCGATATTGATACCTTTTTGCACAAGCGCTATCATACTTAACGAAAGTAAGTTTTGCTAGCTTTTCTTCAATGCGGAACATGCTTTGGTCACTCAACGCGGAGAGCGATGTTTCGCAGCGCACAGAAAGGATAATGAGATGCGCGACTAGCAAAGCAGCGACACGAGCATCGCTCTGGACGCCAATACGGACGTCCAGCAGGAGGCCGATAAACCGGCAGTCAAGCGGAGGGTACCTCTTCGGCTTCCTCGCCTGGACCGTGCTTAACGCCATCGTCATCGCACTGTGCGCTGGCGCGTCGGTCTTGACCATCAAGCGCATCAAGTAATTCAAACAGGACCGTACCGTCGCATATGATGACACGGTCCCAATCCAGTTCTCCCGATTTTTCCCACACTCAAAGGAGCCCCACATGGTAGACAGCACACTGTTCTCGCTGGCCACGCTCAACGCCCATCCGGCAATGAATCCGGATTCGGTGATCCAGGGCGATCATTGGCGCATCGGCCTCATCACGGACGCGCTCGTCCGTTTCGAATGGTCCGACAGCGGCCGTTTCGTGGATGACGCCACGCAGATGGCGATGGTCCGTGATTTCGGCGAAAAGCCTGAATTCACCGTCACCGAACGTAATGGCTGGCTGGAAATCGACACCCCGTCGCTGCATATCTCCTACAACCAGCGCAAGTTCTCTCCGGAAGGCCTGTACGCAACCGTCAAGCACGTCAACGCCATCGAAAACACTTGGCATTACGGCGACGTGCAGCGCAGGAACCTCGGCGGCACCTACCGTACGCTCGACGAGGCGAACGGCCGCATCCCCGTCGATCCGGGCGTCAACAGCACCGACGGTTGGGCGATCATCGACGATTCCAAGTCGAACGTCATCCGCGAAACCGCCGAAGTGAACGGCAACCACAACGATTTCGGCACGTGGGTGACCCCGAAGGAAGAGCCGACCACCGACCTGTACCTGTTCGGCTACGGCCACCGCTACCGTGAGGCCGTGCACGCCCTGTACCGCCTGACCGGCCCGACCCCGCTGCTGCCGCGCTTCGTGCTGGGCAACTGGTGGAGCCGCTACCACCGCTATACCGAAACCGAATACCGTCAGCTCGTCGAACGTTTCGAAAAGGAAGGCATCCCGTTCACCACGGCCGTCATCGATATGGACTGGCACCTGGTTGACGACGTCGACCCGAAGTACGGCTCCGGCTGGACCGGCTACACGTGGAACAAGGACTTCTTCCCGGATCCGAAGCGCTTCCTCAACTGGCTGCACGAGCATGGCATGAAGGCCACGCTCAACGTCCACCCGAGGGACGGCGTGCGCGCGTTCGAAGAGCTGTATCCGCAGGTCGCCAAGGCCATGAACATCGATCCGGAAAGCGGCGAGGCCGTGCAGTTCGACCTGACCGATCCGAAGTTCATGGAGGTCTACTTCGACCAGCTCCACCACCCGATGGAGGAAGATGGCGTCGACTTCTGGTGGATTGACTGGCAGCAGGGCGGCCTGACGCGGCAGCCGGGCCTCGACCCGCTGTGGGGCCTGAACCACCTGCATTACCTCGATTCCGCCCGCAACGACGGCAGCGACTACAGCGAACGCAACCCGCGCCCGCTCACCTTCTCGCGTTACGCCGGCCCGGGCTCGCACCGCTACCCGATCGGCTTCTCCGGCGACACCGTCGTGACGTGGGAGTCGCTGAAGTTCCAGCCGGAATTCACCGCCTGCGCTTCCAACATCGGCTACGGCTGGTGGAGCCACGACATCGGCGGCCACATGTTCGGCTACCGTGACGAGGAGCTGGAGGTCCGCTGGTACCAGCTGGGCGCGTTCAGCCCGATCAACCGTCTGCATTCCACCGATTCGCCGTTCAACGGCAAGGAGCCGTGGAACTTCCACGGCGATGCGGAACGTGCGATGACGTCCGCGCTGCGCCTGCGCCATGCGATGATCCCGTACCTGTACACGATGAACCGTCGCGCCGCATTCGACAACGAGCCGCTCGTGCAGCCGCTGTACTGGGACTATCCGGAAATCGAAGCCGCATACAAGCTCACCGACGAATTCCGTTTCGGCACCGAGCTGCTGGTCGCGCCGATCGTCGATCCAGCCGAGCGTTCCGTGCAGCGTGCGAAGGCCGACGTGTGGCTGCCGCAGGGCGAATGGTTCGATTTCTTCGACGGTCGCCATTACACGTCTCGTCCGGCCGAAGGCCGCCGTCTGGAGGCTTGGCGCGATCTCGACCGCATGCCGGTGTTCGCTAAGCCCGGCGCGATCGTGCCGCTGCAGATGCCCGCCGAGGGTGAGGCGCTCAACTCCGTGGCCAACCCGCGCGCACTGCAGGTAGTGGTGTTCCCGGGTGCCGAAAACAGCTTCACGCTGTGGGAGGATGACGGTGCCGCACAGAGCAAGGATCGTTGGGCATCCACCGAAATGGCGCTGCGTTTTGAGGGCGATTCCGCACAGTTCTCGATCGCCCCTGCGGAAGGTGCGACGGACGTCATTCCGGCTTCCCGCGATTGGACGGTCACGTTCCGTGGCATCGCTCCGGAAGCGATGCACGCCGTCCGCGCGACCGTCGACGGCTCTGCCGCCGCTCCGGAAGTCGCGTACGATGCGGAAACGCTGAGCCTGACCGTCACGCTGCGTGACGTGCCGACGAGCGCCGCAATCGCCATCGATTTCGCCGACGGTCTTGCCGTTGCGGACGATCCGGTTGAAGCCGACGCGTTCGCCGTGATGAAGGATGCGCAGATGCTGTACATGACCAAGGAGCACGCATACCGCGCGATCCGCGAGCTGGGCAAGGATGCGCTGCCGGCACTGAGCACGCTGGAGGATCTGCACGGCGTTGGCGCGCAGACCAAATACCAGTCCCACATGCCGCAGCCGGTCATCCAGGCCCTGGCCGAAGTGCTGACCCGCAACTGACCTCATCGCAATAATTCAAAATAAAACGCGTGCGCGTCCGGCTGGTTTCCGCCCGGACGCACACGCGTTTTGTTTTATGTACGAAATTAGTATGACTCGACATTCCGCACGCAGGTTTTCGCCGCTAGTTTGATTGAACCAGCTTTTGTCACACCACCACTGCCGTATTACACAACCTGTCGTTTTGCACGCAAAATCGGATATCCCCAAACTGATTTCAGAATCAAAGGAACTCACATGGCAGATAGCACTCTGTTTGGAATTGGCATCTGGTCGACGACGTCGACCCAGCGTACGATTTTACCGCTCCCCCGCGCTTTCGCATGCGTTCCATACACACCACACGGCGTAGGAAATGAGTGGGCATATGGTGGCGGAAATAATCACGTCGGTCGGATAGTGCAAGCCGAGCAGTAGTCGCGAACAGGCAACCGCCACGACAAGCGCGACAGCGCCAATGATCGCCCTGCGGAGGAATACCCGTCTTCGGTTTGCACGCCCGTCATCTTCTCCGTCGGGGAAGCATTTGCGCGCGAAATTACGTACGGTAAGAATCATCATGACCGATACGATCACCGCGGCCGCCGTGTGGCCACTCGGAAAACTTGGATCGCCAGGCAACAGACCACTGCCGGCGGACGTGACCGGACGGGGACGTTCGACCAGCCATTTGACGCCGGTCACGTACAGTATTGGCGCCGCCGACACGACGACATCGCGGATGACGACGCGCCTGCTGCCGGTAATACGCAAATCGACAGCGGCAAGCGCGGCGACGATTGCGATGCAGCCTACCGTTGAAAATAGGTACGCAAGTACCGTGGAGCAGTCGCGCAACCCTTCTGGCAGCGTCGCTAAAGTCTGCAAAATATTGGTTTCACGCGTTGTTGCGATTGCCGAATTGCGCAGTGCGACGCCAATCATAGGCACAATGCCGCACAATATGGCGGTTGCGATTACCACAGCCGCCGCTCTCGCGATCCTTCTGTTCTTCATATGCATAATTCCAGTTAAGCATAGTTCACCGTGCCGTTGCCATGTGTTCACATCCGGTGTATCCCCGAAAAACGACGGATTGTCCTTCAAGGCACTTCCACGGCTTCCCCGACACGCACGCCACGAACGGCCGTGCAACGCAAATATGGCATACCCGCACAGAAAATACCGGAACGATGCGAGAATCGAAGTTGGCGTTCAAAAAGAAGGGCAAGAAATATGACCGAACCGACAGCACTGACCATACGCCATATGAAAATCGAGGATTATCCGCTGGTATACGGACTGTGGACGCGATGCACAGGTTTCACTATGAGGGATATAGACGATTGCAAGGATGCAATAAAGACGTTTCTCAAACGCAATCCCGACACCTGTTTCGTAGCCGAGGACGATGGAGGAAGAATCATTGGCGCGATTCTTGCCGGCCACGACGGAAGACGGTCGCGCATCTACCACACGGCGGTTGACCCCGACGCGCGCGGTAGGGGCATTGGCTCGATGTTGGTGGGCCGTGTGGTTGAAACGCTTCGTGCGATCGGCCTGCCAAAAGTCGCCGTCGGTGTGCCCGCAGACAACGATGCCGGCAACGATTTCTGGGAACGGCAGGGCTTTGCAGTCCGTGACGATTTGGTTTATCGGGAACTGCCGTTGTAATAACAAGTCATCTAACACGCTCGCACTGTGTCTCTGGGCGGCAATAGCCCAGTTCCGCAGTTGCATCCCACGACAAGTAGTTTTTACTTGTATAAACAGGCAAAAGCGATATGACAACACTTACACTCAGCAAACGGGGCAACACACAGGGAGCTACGCATCCCTCCGAGGACTTGCGCAAACAGGCGGGTATAACGAACGGATGCCAGAGTAACGCGAGCGTCCGCGACGAAGGTATCTACCCAAACCCGTGCATGTCGCCCCAATCCACGCTGTTCCGACGGAAGACGTGGTCTGTGCGAGAGTGCTATGCCTTGGCTAGCTTCTTATGTCTGAGGGTGTAAACGGCATCGGCGGAATCGGCGACACGTTTGGAATGCGTCACCACAATGACACATTTACCGAGTTGATGAGCGGCATGCCGCAAAAGATCAATCACCTCATCAGTCATTTCCGGATCCAGGCTGCCAGTCGGTTCATCCGCCAGAATCGCGCGGCCGGGCGCCACTAGGGCGCGGCCGACCGCCACCCGCTGACGTTGGCCACCCGACAAGTGCATGATGTTGCGCTTCGATTCCTCACGGCTCAGCCCCAGATCCTCGAGGATCTTCATATCGGCCTTGGGATTGACCAGGCGCAGATTCTCTTCGGGGGTGAGATAGTCGATCAGATTATGGTCCTGGAACACCAAGGACACGTGCTCGCGACGGTGCTTTGAATAACCCGTCGTAGCTATATCCTCGCCCTCAAAACGAACCACTCCATCAGAGGGGGCATCCAGACCGGCCAGCAGAGACAGCAAAGTGCTCTTTCCCGCTCCCGATGGACCGGTTATCGCATACATCTTTCCGGATTCGAAATCTGCGTTCACGTCCGAAAGAACGCGAATCTTCGCCGCGCCATATGAGTAATTGACATGGTCCAATTGCAGACAGACAGTCATGATTAGTATCTCCTAACGCATAGAGGAAAGAATGGATTTCGGGGATTTGGCCAGCACTGCGGCGCACGACACGGCAAGCGCGATCGCGATGACCGCGCATCCAAGCAGCAGGATGAGCAGCGTCTGTTCCGGCGGCAGAGCCTCCACCTGCAATGATTCAAGAGGCGCGACTCCCGAATCGTGCAGCAGGAGCGAGGACACGTATCCAGACAATAGGGAACCCGTGCCCAGCGAGCACAGGGCGGCGACCACAGCCATGAGACCGGTTTCGATCGCGAACTGGGCGATAATCTGCATCTTGCCGATGCCGAGGGCCAGAAGGGTGCCTATCTCATGGATGCGTGAACGGATCCAGAAGACAAGCGCCATGCCCAATACCAGCACATCGGCCAGGCAGACGGACAACAGCACCATGCGGACCAGATCGCGTACCGTTTCCACCGACTGCAGCACGCCGGAAAGCTGCGCCGAGTCATCGGTGACGCCATACTCGCTTCCGGCGATTTTTTTTGCTTGGGCCATTGCTGCGGAAAGATCCCGCGGATTATCCGAGAGGCACCGGATCGTGCCGACCCGTTCCTCTCCAGTCAGCGCGGAAACCACTTGGGCGCCCGAATAGATGAGATTCTCCGATGCGTCCGACGGCATAGGGCTCTGCGCCTGCACATTGCCAGAGAAGATTCCGGCCACGCGAACGGTGGAATCGCGGTCTTCCTGACTGAGACGGAGTGTTGATCCCACCGATAGCCCATTCTCACGTGCGAAATCCCGGTGAATCAGTACGTTCCGGCCATTACCTGAAATGTGGTGTCCTTGTTCCAACCGGTACAGGCCGCTTTGGAACTCTTCGGACAACGAGGAGTCAGTGGTGCCCAGCACGCTGACCTGCGTGGATAGGCCGGAATCCAGTCGAGGACCATGTTCGGGGACAACCGGATGCGCGCCATCCACCTGCGCCAGGGTCTTACGTTCGTAAACGGTTTTCCCTACGCCGGGGATGCGCGAGAACCGGCTCGCTTCCTTTGGGCTGACGGGATTCTCGCCGGTGTCGACGGTAAAACCTATTCCCAGGCTTCCGCCGATATCGTCGGACATTTTCTGAAGCGCCGTTGACGCTCCGACCTGAGCCACGAGACTGGTGAAAACCATCAGCATCAACAGTCCGATGATTCCGCTGCGTACCGGTTTACGTACGATTGCCAGCGTGGCACGCTTCCACACGTTCATGCCCGTCATCGGAGCTCCGACAGGCTTCGCGGCGACTTGCGCAGCATCGGTATGCACGATATGGCGACGCATACCAGCATCACCGCCAGCAGGCCGAGCGATACATACAGTACGGCGGTCGTGTCGATCGATACCGTGAGCGAATCCAAGGTACGAACCGACATATTGGACTCAAGATCGCCGCCGACCTGTCCCATGCTGCTCAGTTCCTTCGCCGCGGAGGCGTTCACGGAACGGAGGGCCGAGGTGCCAAGCCATTGGGCCGCTCCCCGTGCGCACAGCCATCCGAGGACCAGGGACGGCAGGCCGATCAGAATCATCTCGGTTAGATATTGGGCGATCAGGGATGGCTTGCCGATGCCGAGGGACACCAATACGCCCATCTCCTGACGTCGGTCGTTCATCCACAGCAAGAGCATGAGGCTGAGGACTATCACTGCCGAGATGGTCACGCCGATCAAAGCGCCGCGCATCATGGAGCGCACACCTCGGGCGGCATTCAGCATACTCGACGTATATTGGTCATTGCGCGTGATCTGGTAGTTGTTCCAATCCACCGGAAGCTTCTTCGCCGCTTCCATGGTTTTCTCCACGTCGACACCCCTGTCCAGAACGAAAGTGGCATCCTGGTATATTTCCTTGCCGGCCTTGTACTGGTACAGAGTACTTGTGGTGTCCAAATCGGTGTACACAGTGTTGGAGGTGAGTTCCGCGCGGCTGGCCACCTTCCTGTCGCTGTCCCCTTTGAATATTCCGACGATGGTGGTTTTGACGGTTGCCGTCGAATGCGACTCATTGTCGGCATCATATGGATTGGCCTTGAGCGTGAGGGCATCGCCGACTTTAAGCCCATTGGTTTTGGCGAGATCCTCATGGACCATCGACATATGCTTATCGGATGCCTTGAGATGACGTCCTTCGACCATGCCGAGCGTGTGGGACGAACACATTGAGTTTTGACGAATCGTTCGTGCCTATGACGTTGGCCGTATTGCCGAACTGCTGTTCTTTCTCCGCATCGTAATCATCGCCGCCGGGGACCTTCACCACGCTGGCTCCCACGAGATCGGCGGTGGCGTTCTGCCTGACCATGCACGAGCCAACCCCGGACAGCTTCGAGATTCGTTGCACATCGGCGGGACGAACCATTCCGCCTCCGCGAGGCGTCAGCATGCTGCCTTGCAGGTTACTGGCCAGCACGAATCCGCCGACCGCCTGTTTTTCAATCTGTCCGGCCTCATGTTGAGCTGCCTGAGAAACCGCGGTTGCGGACAGCATACTCGCCGTTATGATGGTCAGCACAATGAACAGCACCGCGGTGCGCACTCGTTTTCTGAGCACATAGCGCGCCGCCCGTGAGATAAAGGTCATTAATACCCCCTGTAAAGCTGGGACCTTCTCATCCGAAACAATGAAATCTAATTCGATTCTTCGATTGGCCATTCACGAAAATACATGGTTCGCCTCAGAATACGGCAAGATATGCCTTGAGCGAAAATGCGAAACAACATTGGTTGCATTTACGCCCCGGGGGGCATTGGTTGTTTTGTTCATTTGACAAGCTTTACACGGTTATAAAACAGTGCATATACCAATGGAGGCCCCAATCGAAATTGGGGCCTCCATCAGAGAGAAAGGAAGGATGTCAAGTATTGGTTATTTATTCGGTCAGCTTGGCCTTCTCGTTGATGGCTTCAACCGTCTCGACCGTCTTGGCTTCCTCGTCGGAGATCTCACCGGCCGCGAGCTTGGCTTCGAGCTGCTCGACGATTTCGGCGTGCATCTTCTCGTTGATCTTCACCTTGAAGGTGAACACCAGCAGGCTGAGCACGATCAGAACGAGCGGCACATAGAAGGCGCAGACTTCGAAGGTGTGGATGTTCGCAGGGGTCATATCGGCTGCAGTGGCGCTGCCGGTCATACCTGCTGCGACGGCGATGAAGCCGGTGATGCCGTTCGACAGGGCACCACCGATCTTGTCGAGCATCGGGCGGACGGACAGGGTGACGGCCTCGTTACGCTTGCCGTTCTTGAGCTGGCCGTATTCGATGGAGTCGGTCAGCGACAGGATGGCGGTCATCTGGATGAGCGTGCCCGGTATGTAGAAGAGCACCAGCAGAACATAAGCGACAATCATGGAGATCATGCCGCCGATATACAGGTAGCGGCGCGGGATACGCTTGTTCAGAATCGGGTACAGCGGAGCCATGACCAGGCCGGCCTCAGCCAGTTCGCCTTCGCTAAGGCCTCCTCCACCTTGTTCAAGAAGGTTTTCAGCAAGTAAGATTTAAGTCTTTATCAAACGCCTCGGCTGCTGTGATGAACCGGTCCAGCAGCCGAGGCGTTCCCATATATGCCCCAGCCGTTCCCAAATCCACCTATCCGATTCGCCGACTTCGTCCAACTTTCCCGACAATGCCATTGCTCAATGGCGACGAAGGATCGCAGAACGCATTGGCCATTGCCTCACGGAACGCCTGACGGTCAAAATCCGGCAGATTGACATGAACCAGACCGCTCATGATTTCGTGATTCGGATTCCAAGGCTTCAATGCGTTGATGTGCGAGAACATATCAACCAACGGCATCCACGAAGGGTTCGGCGTTGACGGCCAAAGACGCCCCTTTCATCACTTGAAACACTTCCGATGCCATGGGCATGGAACGTCGGATCGCATCCACCTTGCCGATGGTCAGCACTCCGGCAAGCGATGGTTGCGGACCGTAGGAACCGTCCACCACCATCAACAACGCACGGTCGAGGTCATCGTCATCTAACAGCAGCAATGTATCGCCGGAATTGGTGAGACGAATCCTGTCGCGCAATCATCCCCGCACTATTGATCCATATCCCAATCGGCACCGTCTATTGCTGGAGCGTGTTCAAGCAGTTGATCGCGGACCAGCTTCACGCCAGCCCCGCCTCCGTGGAATGGGGCTTCTCTCTCGCCATCTTCTTTCTTGGCATGTCCGCTGCATTCGCCGGGCCGATGGTTGAGAAAAACATCAAGAAATCTGCTCTTATCTCAATGGTCTGCTTTGTGGTCGGTTTCGCCGGTACGGGCGTGAGCATCGCATTGGGATTCCTGCCCGGCGTGTTCATCTGCTACGGCGCGATCATGGGTGTCGGTCTGGGCATCGGCTACCTGACCCCGGTCAAGAACCTGATGCTGTGGTTCGCTGACAACAAGGGCCTTGCCACCGGTATCGCAGTCGCCGGTTTCGGCTTGGCCAAAGCCATTGCCAGTCCGGCGATGGAATACCTGATCGGCTCGATCGGCCTGGTGAACATGTTCTATACGCTCGCCGTGGTTTACGCGATAATGATGCTCGTGGGATTCCTGCTCATACGCCGCCCCGCCGGCTGGGTCTATGATCCCGCGACCTCCTATGTCAGCCGCGTCTCGATTCTTAAGAAACCCGTGTTCTGGGGCATCTGGCTCGCCTTCTACATCAACATCACCTGTGGTCTAGCTCTTATCAGCCAAGAGAAAGACATCCTGCATGATGTGCTGAAGGCGTTCCCGCAGTACGCTCCGCTAAGCCCGAGCGCGTTCGCGGCCGCCATTTCCGGCATTATCGGTTTGGTGCTCGCCGTGGATTCCGTGTTCAACACCGCCGGCCGCGTGGGCCTCTCCACGCTGTCCGATCACCTCAAGCGCCGCGAAACCGTATATCAGGTGATTTTCGTGATATCGATCGCCGTATGCCTGCTGCAGGTTTGCACTAACAGTATCGACCGCGCTTTGTTGTGGGCCGTGTTGATGATGCTGTTCCTCGTCAACGCCGGATACGGCGGCGGCTTCTCCACCCTGCCGGTACTGCTCGATCAGCACTTCGGCACGAAAACCGTATCCACCACGCATGGGCTGACCTTGAGCGCCTGGGCATTCGCCGGCTTGTCCGGCAATCAGCTGGCGTCGTTCGTCGTCACGCACGCCCCCGATCAGGCGCACCGTTATGCCGCGTTGATTCCGGTACTCATCGTGCTGTTCATAATCGCGCTGATCAGTATTTCGCTGGTCAAGGCCGCAGGCAAGCGCGTCGCCGTCGCCTAGCCCCCATAGGTTCGTGGTTCCTAGTTCGTGGGATTACAGCGGATAATCCCACGAACTGGGTGCCTGCGCCGTCGCATATAAATATGCCCGGAATCAAGCCAAAACCTGATTCCGGGCATATTCGTCATCGCGTGGCATTCGGTTCACAGAATCAGGCGACGGAATCCCGTGGGCCGAAGCGTGCTCACGCGCTTATCACCGTTTGTCACACGCTTGTCACGCGCCGATGAGATCAAGCATCTGAGGAATGCTCTTCTTGCCGAATTCGACGGTCTGCTCGCCACCACGGTTGATGACGATGCAGGGCACGCTCATTGCGCCGTATTGGTCCTTAAGCTCAGGAAAATGCGAAACGTCGTAGGCCTCGGCGCGCACGGCAGGGTTTAGCGAGGCGAGGCGTTGGGAGGCGAGCACTGTCTCCGGGCACATCGTGCAGGTGAGCGAGACGAGAATCATGATATTCAGCGGGCTTGCAATGGACTTTGCCCGTTCGATCAGATCATCGCCCAACGGCTGACCGGGACCGGCCGCGTTGTACAGGCCCAGCACGAACGAATTGAATTCATGGCCGGAGGGCACGCCATGGAAGGCGAGGCCGGTCGGCTTGCCATCCACCACCATGCGCACGCATGGACGTGCTGCCGGCAACACGTGTTCCACGTCGAATACCGCACGCCCCGTATCATCCTTCTCGTACTCACCATCGACCACTACCGATTTCAGCTTGCCACCGGACAGCGCGACCATCGCATCAATGAATCCCCGCAGTTCCGTGGACAGCGGCGTATCATCCAGTTCCAAAGCAAGCGTGACCGGGCGAGACATACGGTTAAAGACCACGTTGAGCTGCTGTTTGGTGGTGTCGGAGAACAATTCGCCGGGCTTCCTGACGGCGTTTGCTGCGGCAGCGGCATCGGTGCTGCGTTTGACGGGTGCCGGTGCGGGCGTGGTGTCAGCCAACGAGGCGGCATCTGTCTTCGCCGTGGACTGCTCGTAGACGCAAGAGGTCGGGCGCTGTGGTATCAAACCGGTTTTCTCGCTCATCCGCTTGGCGTACCGTTCCAACTCCACTGCGGCAATAGCGCCATCGGCGGTGGCAGTAACCACTTGTCGCAGGTTCTTGGCCCGCAGATCACCGGCTGCATACACGCCCGGCACCGAGGTTTCAAGATAGCCGTGCGTGACCACGTAACCATAATCGTCCAGCTCCACCACGCCGCGCACCAAATCCGTGGCGGGCACATATCCGGCGAACACGAACACGCCGAACGTGCCGCCATCAACAGGTTTCCACGTTTCGGTCTGGCCGGTGGCCCGGTTCAGGATCGAAGCTTCACGTAAACCACCTTGCCCGGCAGTGACACCTTGCAGCTCGACCTGGTAACGCACGTCGATTTTTGGATTGTTTTTGGCTGCGGCGGCCACCGTGGCGTCGCAAGTAAAATCCTGTTCCCGCACGAGAACGGTGACTTTGGAGGCGTATGTGGTCAGGAACACGGATTCCTCGGCTGCTGCGAACCCTCCTCCGACCACCAGTACTTCCTTGCCGGTGAAGAATTCGCCATCGCAGGTAGCACAGTAGGCCACACCGCGGCCAGCGTATTCGGATTCCCCTTCGAACCCTAGTTTGCGTGGGCTGGCGCCGGTGGCGATGAGAATACCGAAAGCCTTTAAGTCGCCGCGTGAAGTATGCACGGTTTTGACGTCGCCATGCACGTCGAGGCCGATGGCTTCGGCGGAAAGGAATTCAGCGCCGAAGTCCTGCGCCTGTTGACGCATGGTCTGGGTAAGCTCACGGCCAGTGGTGCGGCCGACACCCGGATAGTTGACCACCTCATTGGTGATGGTGATCTGTCCGCCGAAATCGTCTTTCTCGAGAATCAGCACGCGATATCGGGCGCGGGCCAGATACAATCCCGCCGTCAGACCAGCGGGACCGCCGCCGACAACTATGACATCGTACAAATCATTTCGAGACATAATGAATCCCTTCGCGCCTTAATCTGTCTGTTCAAGGGGTTGCCCGGAGGTTCTCCGGACAACCCGTCGGATTAGATTGACAATCCGTCCGTCAAATAACGATCACAGTTGGCCAACAAGATCGAGGCTAGGTTCGATGGTGTCCTCGCCCGGAGTCCAGTTGGCAGGGCAGACCTGATCGCCATGTTCGTGGACGAACTGAGAGGCTTGCACACGGCGTAGTAGTTCTTCGGCATTGCGGCCAACGTTGGAGGAGATGACTTCATACGCCACGACCTTGCCTTCGGGGCTCACGATGAAATCACCGCGTTCAGCCATGCCATCGACCTCGTTGTAGGTATCAAGATCTTTGGCCAATAGAGCGGTCGGGTCAGCAAGCATTGGATATTGAATCTTGGCGATCTTTTCATTGGCATCATGCCATGCCTTGTGCACGAAATGGGTATCGCAGGAGACGGAGTAGATTTCGCATCCGATTTCCTTGAACTTGGCGTAGTTGCGAGCCAGATCCTCAAGCTCAGTGGGGCACACGAAAGTGAAATCAGCCGGGTAGAAGAAAAACAGGGACCAGTGGCCGAGCACATCAGCCTTGGTCACCTCATGGAACTCGTCGT
>OGWX01000553.1_pt1 | contig 27115 bp, 19 predicted proteins | sample 1576151 | NCBI WGS metagenome assembly OGWX01 (sample SAMEA3541591, study PRJEB24748) | human gut metagenome | biome: human gut; feature: human-associated habitat; material: faeces | place: China | collected 2012
TCTTGATTTCGCGCTCTTTTTTGGTAGTTAAAAGCTTCATAATAGGTGGCTGAATAATTGGAACCAATGACATATATGAATATGCCGCAACAGCAATAGGTCCTAGTAACTCAGTCTGTCCAAGCTTACCTGCAAGGAAGATTGATGTAGGTCCGTCGGCTCCACCAATAATTGAAATTGATGCAGCTGCCATACCGTTGAATCCCATAAATATAGCCAGGAAGTATGCTGAGTAAATACCGAACTGAGCTGCTGCTCCAAGAAGGAAGCTCTTTGGATTTGCAATAAGTGGTCCAAAGTCTGTCATCGCACCTACACCCATGAAGATCAGGGATGGGAGGATACTCCACTCGTCCAGAGTAAAGAAATAGTAGAACAGACCGCCCGCATGCTCAAGACCCTGTACGTCGGTATAAGGCTCAGCCATGATGTCCGGGTAAATGTTTACAAGCAGCATACCGAATGCGATCGGTACAAGAAGCAACGGCTCAAATTCATGCTTAATCGCAAGATACAAGAAGAAGCAAGCCACTGCGATCATAACGTAATTGCCCCAGTCCAGATTAAAAAACGCCGTCTGGTGAAGCAGGTTGTTTAAAGTTTCAGTAATCATTTTTTCACCTCCGGTTTTTTCTTACAACGGGCATTAGTTCATGGTTGCAAGAACGTCACCGGATTCTACTGCATCGCCTACTGCTACATTGATGGTTGCTACTGTGCCATCCTGCGGTGCTACAACCGGGATTTCCATCTTCATGGCTTCCAGTACAAGAACAGCATCTCCTGCTTTTACAGCGGTGCCTGCTGCTGCTTCGATTTTGCAGATTTTACCAGGTACAGAAGCAGTAACCTCTACGCTGCCTGCTGCGCCTGCCGGAGCTGCTGCTTTCGGTGCTGCCGGAGCTGCTTTTGGTGCCGGAGCTGCTTTTGCTGCGCTGACAACTGGAGCTGCGCCTGCTGTGGTTCCTTCTTCTACAGTTACGTTATATACATTTCCGTTTACGGTAATGGTGTAGTTTTTCATTGAAAATTTCCTCCTTAAGCTCTTTTGCCTTTTCTGCGGATCGGACGTGCAACATAAGCATCTCCGGATGCAGAAGCCATATCTTCTTCATACATGGCGATTGCAGCTGTAATAACAGCCTGCAGCTCCATATCGTCTGCTTCCGGTGCTGTCTCTTCAACAACCGGTGCTGCGACAGCCTTCGGTGCTTCCTGTACAGGTGCTGCCGGTGCTTTTTTCTTCTTCTTGTCTCCCAAAATGTAATCAAACGAAGAAATAACGAAAATCAGGAAAATCAGCATAACAAATACGGTACCGATTCCGATGATGGTGTTCATGCCGGCCTGGCCGATCAGAACGCCCTTTGACTCCTCAACGGTGATGGTGAGGTCGGTCGGAACTGGTGTTCCGGTGCTGATGTTCCAGAATACGCGGACAATACCAGGATTTTTTTCAAATTCACCCGGAATTGTGCAGGTTACAAAATCTCCGTCTACTTCGAGAGTACCGTCTTCCAGGCTTTTTACCTCTCCGAGGTCAGCCTTTGCCTCTTCCCATGCCTCAGCTGCTCTTGCATAGAACTGCTGGTCGGAAGCTTCCATATTGGCAAGATCGTCATCGCTGTAGGTCATCAGGCTCTGTCCTACCCACTGAACACTGGAGGAGAGCAGAGAATCTACCGTAGATGCCTCAACCGGTGAATAAGCCGGTGTAGATGCCGCATCCGCAAAAACAGGAGCTACGGTCACAACCATGGTGCAGGCTGCGGTAAGGACGAGACTTACTAATTTTTTCCAGTTCTTTCTCATCGTATGCCACCTTCCTTAGACTGTTCCGTGTTTTCTGTCCGGTCTGTCTTCTCTCTTGGTATACAGCATCTCGAATGCGCCGATAACATATTTTCTGGTGTCTTCCGGCTCGATGATGGTGTCCACATAGCCTCTTCTGGCTGCGGAAGTTACATTGTTCTGAAGGGTTGCATATTCAGCTGCTTTCTCGTTGATGGTAGCAGCGTCAGATCCTTCGTACATGATCTTTGCTGCAGATTTTGCATCCATCATTCCGATTTCTGCGTTCGGCCATGCAAATACCATGTCTGCTCCGATGGATTTGCTGTTCATGACAACGTATGCGCTTCCGTATGCTTTGCCGACAACAACGTTTACTTTCGGAACGGTTGCGTTTGCGAAAGCTGCGGTCAGGGCTGCTGCGTTCTTAGCCATGGTTCTCTCAGAGCATTTGGTTGCCTTGAATCCGGTTACGTTTGTGATGGTAAGTACCGGGATGCAGAAAGCATCGCAGAAGTTTACGAAATCTGCTGCTTTTTTGGCTCCTCTTGCGCTTAAGGTTCCATCCATTTTCTCTTTTACAGTTCCGTCCTCGCCGTAGATTTCAGAGCGGTTTGCAACTGCTCCTACGGTTGCTCCGTTTAACTGGATAAATGCAGTTACAACATCTTTTCCGTAAGCGGCTTTGGTCTCAAAATAGATGCCGTTGTCGCTGAGCTGAGAAAGAAGGATTCCGGTATCGCCTGCGCAGTTTGCAAGGTCTGCACATGCACGGTTCAGATCATCCTCGCACTCGGTGTATGCTTCGTCCTCGTTGTTTGCCGGAAGCATAGATACCAGGTTTCTGATCTGTCCGAGGATTTCTTCCTCGGTTCCAGCAAAGTCAACAAGACCTGCTTCTTCGCCCTGGAAATCTGCGGATGCGGTATCACATTTGGATACGTGGTTTCCGTCCAGTGCGTTCGGGGAGTTTACGAAAAGTTTTCCGTTTTTAGACTCCATGAACGTGAAGTCTGTCATAGCCGGGATGAGTGCCATACCGCCGCCGCAGGTACCAAATACTGCTGTGATCTGTGGAATCACGCCGGATGCCATTGCCTGCGCCATATAGATTTCGCCGAAACCGTTCAGAGCATCAGTTGCCTCCTGCAGACGCATACCGGCACAGTCTACCAGTCCGATGACCGGAGCACCTGTTTTCTGTGCAAACTCATACAGTCTCGCGATTTTTTTTGCATGCATTTCGCCGATGGTACCGCCCATCACAGACGCATCCTGGCTGTATACGTATACCAGTCTGCCGTTGATCACACCGTAACCAGTAATTACACCATCGGATGGTGTCTCCATGCCGGCCATGTTGAAATCTGTGCTTCTGGCAGTAACCTGTCCGCCGATTTCCACAAAGCTGTTTTCATCCAGCAAAGAGGCGATTCTTGTGCTCGCTAAACTTTGTGCTGTGTTACTCATTCTTCAAACCTCCATCTTTCTATTTTCATTATAAAATTTTAAACAAATTTTATACAAGTCTATCATATCTGTTTTTTCGTTTTTTTTCAATACTTTTTCTCACCTTTTTGACAGAAAATAGACAGAAAAATTTCAGATTTTTCCTATTATAAATGGAAGGTCAAACTTGATTTTTCCCGGCCTTTCCTTTTTCAAAAAGTCCTGTTTTCTTTCCGCATCGTACAAAAAAGCCGCCCGGCGGCGGCTTTTCTTACACGTTTTTCCTTCGGTTTAATATAGTTCAATATGAACCGGAATTCCATTCTCATACTGCATCGCCGGTTCGCCAAGAATCAGCGGACGAAGATACGCCATCATCTCCTCGGTCACATCATGACCATCTTCTGTAATCCAGGAAAGCGGCACTTTCTTTTCTTTATTTGCCACTTCCGATACCGGAACGGAGGTATACTCCACGCGGTAAGGATCCGCGGAGATTCTTCGGATCGATGCCATCTGTCCTCCCTGTTTTTCCAGTGCACACTGGCAGGCTTTCATGCCGAGCATACGGGACTCCTCAAGATCGGTCGCACTCGCAAGATGAGCCGCGCACCGCTGCATCAGGTTCAGTTCAATCGATCTTACCTTACAGCCGATACGGTCACGCACCAGCTCTTCGAGTACTTTTGCAGAACCTGCAATGTAGCTGTGCCCAAACTGATCCTGTGCATCGCTCTGCACCTGCTCAGAAACATAGCGGCCCTCGCTGTCATGGATGCCCTCGCTGATTGCAACCAGAACACTGTCCTTCTGTTCCAGTTTTTCCTGCACATCCTTTAAAAACTGTTCGGTGTCAAAGACCGGCTCGCAAAGATAGATCAGGCTCGGCCCTTCTCCGCCGTTGACACGGGACAGTGCAGACGCTGCCGTCAGCCATCCTGCGTTTCTTCCCATGACCTCCACGATGGTCACAGCCTTCTTTTCATATACATGGCAGTCTCTCTCCAGCTCTGCAAAGGTTGCTGCCAGATATTTTGCCGCAGATCCAAAGCCCGGGCAGTGATCCGTTTCGACAAGATCATTGTCAATCGTCTTTGGCGCCCCGACAACAAACACATCGTCCACACCGTTTTCTTTGCAGTACTTTGACATCTTGTCTACGGTATCCATCGAATCATTTCCGCCGATATAAATAAAATAACGGATCTCATGTCTGCGAAAAATTTGAAGTATTTCTTCAAAATCCTCCTTGTTTTCTTCCGGATCGCCCAGTTTATAACGACAGGAGCCAAGCGCTGCTGCCGGGGTCTGCATCAGAAGAGAGATTTTTTCTGCTGAATCCAGTTTTTGTCCAAGATCAAGAAATTTTTCTGCAAGCACGCCTTCAATTCCATTTACCGCACCATAAATATGATCTACTTTTCCGGACAGTACAGCACAGGAAACAACTCCTGCCACCGTTGCATTGATCGCCGCGGTCGGTCCGCCAGACTGCGCTACTAACAGATTTCGCATATGATTTTCCTCCATCTATTCCCACTACTTTCTAAAAGTTTTTCACGAAATCACTTTCGCTTCGTCCTATAGCGTACCATATTTTTTTTCTTCCGTACACCCTGTTTTGCGTTTCCGGGAAAAGCCTGTAGACTTTCACAACGGATTGCAAAGTTTTTCGTTTTTTTCTTGCAGGATTGCCCTTAAAAAGCTATAATAGAAGCAATGTCCACGAAAAGGACGCAGAAAAATATACGTTTCATCAACAAAAAAACTGGAGGTTTTTTTCATGCAGACCAAGCAAGATGGCCGTCTCGGCACCGAAAAAATCGGGAAACTGATGCTCGAACTGGCCCTTCCCTCTGTCCTCGCACAGATTGTAAATGTACTATATAACATTGTAGACCGCATTTATATCGGCCGGATTCCTGATGTTGGTTCCCTGGCACTGACCGGTGTCGGCGTCACGTTTCCGATTATCACAATCATCTCCGCCTTTGCCGGATTCGCAAGTGGAGGCGGTGCTCCTCTTGCCGCCATCGCACTCGGACAGAAAAACCGGGACCGCGCAGAAAAAATTCTTGGAAGCTCCACTTCCCTGCTGCTCTTTTTCTCCGTGTGTCTGATGGCGTTTTTCTTTTTCTTTCAGACACCGCTTCTGTACCTCTTTGGTGCAAGCAGCAACACAATCCGATACGCTTCCACGTATATTTCCATTTATCTTGTCGGAACCGTATTTGTCGAGCTGGCTGTCGGATTGAATACTTTTATCAGCTGTCAGGGACACGCACGCACGGCCATGTGCTCCGTTCTCATTGGCGCTGTTATCAACATTGGTCTTGACCCGGTTTTCATCTTCGTTCTTCATATGGGTGTTTCCGGGGCCGCACTTGCTACCATTCTCTCCCAGGCTTTAAGTGCTGCATGGGTTCTTCGGTTTCTTACCTCAAAAAAATCAGGTGTCCGCCTTTCTCTTCGCACCATGAAACCGGATTTTTCCATTTTAGGCTCTGTCATGGCACTCGGCATCTCACCATTTATCATGTCTGCAACGGAAAGTGCCATCACAATCGTCATGAACCACGGGCTACAGACGTACGGCGGCGACCTCTATGTCGGCTCGATGACAATTCTCCAGTCGGTGCTGCAGCTGATTTTCGTACCGGTCAACGGCTTTACGAACGGTGTACAGCCGATCATCAGCTACAACTTTGGTGCAGGCCAGTTTGACCGTGTCCGCCAGACAATCCGGCGCATGATCGCCATTACTTTTACTGCCGCTTTCGTCTACGTTGTATTCGCAATGCTTCGTCCGGCTCTTTTTGCCGGTCTTTTCACGACTGACCCGGAACTGATTGTCATCGTAGAGAAGGTACTTCCGGTTTACATTGCCGGCATGGCAATTTTCGGACTGCAGAGCGGCGTACAGAGTTCCTTCCTCGGTCTTGGCCAGGCGAAGATTTCTCTTTTTATTGCACTGCTTCGAAAAGTCATCCTTCTGATTCCGCTTGCACTCATTCTGCCGCATTTCTTCGGTGTCATGGGCGTTTACTATGCAGAACCGATCGCTGATGTATGTTCTGTTATCACTGCCGTTACGCTGTTTCTCTGCAATATCCGGAAAATTCTTTCAACAGAAACACTTGCAAAAGTGACTCATACCGAAGAATGACAAAAGAGGCGCTCTGCGACCTTTTCCATGCACCACCCATAATCAATTTTCTCGATCGTTTCGGCTGCATAGACGGGATATTCCGCGAGAAGAATCCCGTCGATCGAATACGTAACCGAACCGACCTTTTCTCCTTTCTTTACCGGGGCTTTCAAAAGCTCCGGTAAAAAAATGTCTTTTTCCGGTATTTCTGTCTCTTTCAGAAGAGCGGGAAGCGAGCGCGCCGGATCAAGCGCCGGGCTTGTAAGGGTAAGGCGGGCGCTGCTTTTTACCTGCAGCATCCCGTCGTAAACACCGTCTGCTACTTCAATCTGCCCTGGGTTCCAGCTATGGTCCAGCACGTCACGATACATATACGATTCCAGCCCGTAGTTTAAAAGCTTTGCGGCATCCGCCCATTTATAGTTTTTATGGCTGGGCCATCCGCACGCAAGCAACGACACAATCAGACGCTTTCCATCCCGCTCCAGCGCACCGGTATAACAGTAACCGGCTTTTGCCGTGAAGCCGGTTTTTCCCGAAACAGCTCCATCCATCTGATCCAGCAGTGCGTTGTGATTATAGCAGTTGAACATGTTTTTCTTTTCCAGATCCCAGAAGGTATAGGACCGCGTCTGCGTCACTGCGAGAAACTGGGCGGCTTTCGGTGAAATCCAGACACAGTATCGCATGATCCGTGCCAGATCAGCTGCTGTCGTGTGGTGATCTCCGCCTGCGTCAGAAGCATCGAGACCGTTCGGCGTCACAAAATGCGTATCTGTGCAGCCGATTGCTGCGGCTTTTTCATTCATAAGCGATGCAAATTCCTCTACACTTCCGCCGATGGTCTCTGCAATCATTACCGCCGCGTCGTTATGCGATTCCAGCATCAGGGAATACAGAAGATCGCCAAGCAGAAACTGTTCTCCCTCCCGCACACCGAGATGTACTTTCGGCGCTGCGGCTGCTTTAGCCGATGCAGTTGCGACCGTCTGCTCTTGTCCGTTTTCCAGTGCCAGAATGCATGTCATGATTTTCGTTGTGCTCGCCATTGCCATAGGATCTGTCTCGCGTTTTCCGAACAGCACACGGCCGGTATCGCCATCCATCAGGCATGCCGCCGTTGCAAACAGCTGATTCGGCTCGCTCTCCTGCTCTGTCGCAGTCACGGACACACTTCCCAAAAACAGAAGCAGGATTCCCAGGAAAAAACCTGTCTTGTTTCTTCTTTTTCTGTTCAAAATCAGATCCCCCTTGTGTTTTTTCTCTTTAAAAACGGAAAAGCCGGACGCTCTTTTGGGACCGGCTTTTTGTCTGCTTCTTCTTCATTATATGAGGTTTCCTGCAAAATCATGGTAAAATTTCACAAAGTTATTGACACTGCGATCCATATCATGTATAATTCCCCGTGTTTGTATAGAATCACTAAACTTTTTGTTTATTTTTACTGAGATTTCCTGAGAATCCGTATTCAGCAAAAGGATCCCGGGAAAGACTTTGGATGCAGAAAGGATTTTTTATGGAAATCGGAAAAAAAATCAGGGAACTGCGGATGTGGAAAGGGCTGACGCAGGAGGAACTGGCAGATCGGAGCGAGCTGTCAAAGGGATTTATTTCCCAGCTTGAAAACGATGTGACCTCTCCCTCGATCGCCACGCTGGTTGATGTTCTTACCTGCCTTGGAACGGATCTAAAAACGTTTTTCGGCGAAGAGCAGGACAATCAGGTTGTCTTTTGCGAAGAAGATTACTTTGTAAAGACCGCTGAAGCGCAGGGCAACGAGATCGCATGGATCGTTCCGAATGCACAGAAAAACAGGATGGAGCCAATCCGGCTGACGCTGCAAAGCGGCGCGTGCACCGAGATTGATTCACCGCATGAAGGCGAGGAATTCGGCTATGTACTTTCCGGCCGTATTCTCCTTCATCTTGGAGATGAATGCCACAAAGTGAAGAAAGGGGAAAGCTTCTACTATCCCGCTTCCTGTAATCACTATCTGGAAAATCCGGGTAAAACACCGGCCATCATTCTCTGGGTCAGTTCACCGCCTTATTTTTAGATTTTTTACATCGCGTGATTTTCACGAGAAACGGTGTTCCAAATTTCACAACCCGAAAGGAGCATATTACACATGAGTACCAAATTACTTGATCTGGTCAACATCACAAAATCGTACGACGGAGTTACCATTCTGGATGATCTGAATCTTTATATCCGTGAAAACGAATTTCTTACCCTCCTTGGCCCGAGCGGCTGCGGAAAAACAACCACATTACGTATCCTCGGCGGTTTTGAGACACCGGATGCCGGAAAGGTTTTATTTAACGGACAGGATATCACCCAGCTTCCGCCGAACAAACGCCAGTTAAATACGGTGTTCCAGAAATATGCTCTTTTCACGCATATGACAATTGCGGAAAACATTGCTTTCGGGCTGAAAATCAAAGGAAAATCCAAAGCATATATCGATGACAAAATCAAATACGCATTAAAACTTGTTAACCTTGAGGGTTACGAAAACCGCTCCCCGGCGCTTCTCTCCGGCGGCCAGCAGCAGCGAATCGCCATTGCGCGCGCGATTGTCAACGAACCAAAAGTTCTGCTTCTGGATGAGCCGCTCGGCGCACTTGACTTAAAGCTCCGTCAGGATATGCAGTACGAGTTGATCCGTCTGAAAAACGAGCTTGGTATCACCTTTGTCTATGTCACCCATGATCAGGAAGAGGCGCTTACTATGTCGGACACGATTGTTGTCATGAACCAGGGTTATATCCAGCAGATCGGCACACCGGAAGACATCTACAATGAGCCGCAGAACGCATTCGTTGCAGACTTCATCGGTGACAGCAACATTCTCGACGGCATCATGATTGAGGACCGTCTCGTCGAGATTCTCGGTGCGAAGTTCGAGTGCGTTGATGTCGGATTCGGCAAAAACAAACCGATCGACGTTGTGATCCGCCCGGAGGATATTGATCTTGTGAAGCCGGAGGAAGGTACCATCCGCGGACGTGTCACCCATCTGATTTTCAAAGGTGTTCACTATGAGATGGAGGTTACGGTGAACGGCTTTGAGCTTCTCGTTCACTCTACCGATCTGTTCCCGGTCGGACAGGAAGTCGGCATTCACGTCGATCCGTTCGATATCCAGATTATGAACAAACCGGAATCCGAAGATGAGGAGGCGGCAGCCATTGAAGAGTAATAAATTAAAGAAATGGCTGGCAGCACCGTATGCCGTCTGGGCTGCCGGTTTCATCATCATCCCGCTGATCCTGATTCTCTACTATGCGTTCACCGGGGAAGAAGGCGGCTTTACCCTTTCGAATTTCGCCTACGTTGCGACGAAGGAAAACATCAAGGCACTCGGCCTGGCGCTGTGGCTGTCGCTTCTTAGCACCGCGCTCTGTCTTTTGCTTGCCTATCCGCTTGCCATGATTCTGGCAAACCGGAATGTCAATCAGACCAGCTTTATTGTGCTGATCTTCATTCTCCCGATGTGGATGAATTTTCTGCTCCGTACGCTTGCATGGCAGACACTGCTTGAGAAAAACGGCGTCATCAACAGCATCCTCGCGTTTTTCCATCTGCCCGGCATTTCTATCATCAATACACCGGGAGCGATCATTCTCGGTATGGTGTACAACTTCCTGCCGTTTATGGTTCTGCCGATCTACAATGTTCTGATTAAGATCGACCGTGATGTCATCAACGCAGCAAGGGACCTCGGAGCAAACAGTGTGCAGACGTTTCTGAAAGTAACGCTGCCGCTCACCACGCCGGGTATCGTAAGCGGTATTACCATGGTATTCATCCCGGCGCTTACAACCTTTGTTATTTCCGACCTGCTCGGCGGAAGCAAGATCCTTCTGATCGGAAACGTCATCGAGCAGGAGTTCAAACAGACCAACAACTGGAATGCCGGAAGTGCACTCTCCACAGTCCTGATGATCTTCATCATCCTGTCGATGGTTCTGATGAACAAATACGATAAAGACGGGGAGGGAACGGCATTTTGAGAAAGAAACTGGAAAAAATTTACATGGCACTCATTTTTATTCTTCTGTATGCGCCGATTGTCACCCTTGTGGTGCTCTCCTTTAATGATTCAAAAACGCGTGCCAAATGGGGCGGCTTTACCCTGCACTGGTACCGCTCACTGTTTGCCAATACAGAGATCATGAATGCGCTGTATACGACACTGATCATCGCGCTTCTTGCCTCTGCGATTGCGACTGTGCTGGGAACGCTTGCGTGCATCGGCATCAACAGCATGTCGAAAAAGAGCCGGACGGTTTTCATGGGCATCACCAATATTCCGATGCTGAACGGTGAGATCGTCATGGGTATCTCGTTGATGCTGCTCTTTATCATCTGCCGCATTCAGCTTGGATTCGGTACCATTCTGATGGCACATATTACGTTCAATGTTCCTTACGTTATCTTGAGCGTTATGCCGAAATTAAAGCAGACGAACAAATCGACGTACGAGGCAGCTCTCGATCTTGGTGCCTCTCCGCTGTATGCATTCTGGAAAGTTATCTTCCCGGACATCATGCCAGGCGTTGTTTCGGGCTTTCTGCTCTCCTTTACGATGTCCCTCGATGATTTCGTTATCACCTACTTCACCAAGGGACCGGGCGTTGATACGCTCTCCACAAAGATTTATGCCGAAGTCCGCAAGGGAATCAAGCCGGAGATGTACTCGCTCTCCACGATTCTTTTTGTTACCGTACTGCTTCTGCTGCTCCTTGTGAATGTGAATCCTTCTCCGAAGGAAGAAAAAGAGGAGGCAAAAGAGCGCGAGGCTATGGCGAAGAAGGGCATCCGTTTCCGCATCACGAAACGTGTGGTCTTCCGCCGGATTCTTCCGATCGCCATGGTGCTTGTCATCGGCGGCGGCGGTATTTACTACGGAAGCCAGAATGCTTCAGCCGGCGGCTCCCAGCAGCTGATTGTGTACAACTGGGGCGAATATATGGATTCTGATGTCATCGATATCTTTGAGGAAGAAACCGGTATCCACGTTGTTTACGAGGAGTATGAGACGAACGAAATCATGTATCCGAAGATCAAATCCGGTGCGATTTCCTACGATCTTGTCTGCCCGTCCGACTATATGATTCAGAAGATGATCCAGAACGATCTGCTGCAGCCGATCAACTTTGACCATATTCCGAACGCTTCCAACATTGGAGATATGTACTACGAGACTTCCGAGCAGTTCGACCCGGGCAATCTCTACTCGATCCCGTACTGCTGGGGAACAGTTGGTATTCTGTACAACAAAAAAATGGTAAGCGAGCCGATCGACTCCTGGTCTGTTCTGTGGGATACCAATTACCGCGACAGCATTCTGATGCAGGACAGCGTGCGCGATGCGTTTGCTGTTGCTTTAAAGGATCTGGGATACTCCTTAAACTCCACCAATATCAAGGAGCTGACGGAGGCGAAGGATCTGCTTGTGACACAGAAACCTCTCGTGCAGGCGTACGTTGTGGATCAGGTGCGTGACAAGATGATCGGAAATGAGGCGGCTATCGGCGTTATTTACTCCGGTGAAGCTATCTACACGAAGCGTGAAAACCCGGATCTGGAATACGTTGTTCCAAAAGAAGGCTCCAACGTCTGGATCGATTCCTGGTGCATTCCAAAAGATGCGCAGCATGTCGAGAACGCAGAGAAATTCCTGAATTTCCTCTGCCGGCCGGACATCGCACTGAAAAACTTTGAGTATATTACCTACTCTACGCCGAATGATGCGGCGCGTGAACTGATTGAGGATGACGATATCCGAAACAGTGAAATCGCCTTCCCGGATGAGGAAACGCTTGCACGGTGCGAAACCTTTACGTATCTTGGCGATGATGCCGATGAGGTTTACAACCAGCTGTGGCGTGAAGTAAAATCAAATTAAAGATCTGCTTTCGGACAAAAAAAGATCCCGGTCAGGAATTCTTAGGAAAGATTCCTGCCGGGATTTTTCTGTTCTTACTGTTGCTCTCAAAAGTCTGTTTTAATCAAAATTGTGGTCAAAGCGCGGGGAAAGCGTTCCGTTTCCATGGAGCACTTCATCCAGCTTTACAAGCTCCTGCGGCGCCTCTGCAAGCGCTCTTTCGTACAGGTGGACAAGATTCCGTGTGCCCGCTTCGCATTCCTTCTGAGGCCTTCCAGGCATCACACGGCCGCCCATCGAATCATAGCAGCCGACCAGTTTCATCGCTCCAAGAAGAAGGCTTCTTACCGCACTGCTGCGGCAGATCGTGATTCTCGTCCAGAGCTTCATGCCCTTCAGGCATTCGACAATTTCTGTTTCCCCGATTTCCGGAAAACAGCGGTGGATGACCTTGTTGCCGTCGGTGTGCGGGCAGATCGGCGATGCCGGACGGTATACGAGCGGATCGAGGCCGTCCTCCAGCATGAAGTACTGGTCAAGGCTCGTCTCAATCTTTGTATGGGAAATTCCAGTGTGATCCACAAATTTCCCGATATACGGATGACACGTCGAATCGAGAAGGTAATGGCAGGCAAAGCCTAACAGATACGCTTCCATCGCCTCTGACGGGCTCTGCTGATACTTTTTCACCTCATCATCGAACAGAACGGAAGCCGTCTGTTCATGCAGAAACGTTCCGTAATCAGACACACGGTTTTTCGAGAACGGATGGTAATAAAAGAAGATATCCGGCCCGTGCAGTCCGATCAGATACAATTTTTTGTTTTCTCGAATGATCTTTTTCAAATTTGCCGGAAGCTGTTCATAGACTTCTCTTCCGAACCTGTCGTGTGCGTACGTAGTAGGCATATCGGTATCTCCCTTCTTTTTTCTCCTGCCGGATCAGACATCCAGCTTGATCTGCATTTCCTCTTCCACTTCTGCGCGGAAGTCCTCCATCTTGACCGGACTGATCTCCGGCAGATTGTCGGTGGAATCGACGCCGAAGTTCCGCAGGAATTCTTCGGTCGTGCCGAACACAATCGGGCGGCCCGGCGCGTCGAGGCGGCCAAGCTCCTGCACCAGATTGTACTCCACCAGTTTGTTGACCGCGTGATCGCTCTTGACGCCGCGGATCTTGTCGATCTCCTGCTTCGTGACCGGCTGCTTGTAGGCAATGATCGAGAGGGTCTCCATCATGACGTCGGTCAGAACCGCCTTCTTCGGCTGCATGGCGATGTTGACAAGATAATCATAATATTCCTGTTTCGTGCACATCTGATACGCATTTTCAAGCTCCACGATATGGATGCCGCGGTCTTTCGTATTATATTTTTCCATCATATGGTTCAGAATCCTGCGGGTCGTCTCCGTGTCATGGCCGATCGCTTTTGCAATCCTTCCCAGCTCCACGGAATCTCCCATCGCAAAAAGGACTGCCTCGATGGCTGCTTCCGCCTCCTCGACCGAAGAGGGGCGTCTTGCCTCACCCGGGGCAGTTTCTTTATTCCTGTTCTGTTCTTCCATCTGTCTTGTCCTCACTGTCTGTCTCGTCTGTATACGGCACAACTACGGTGTCTTCATCCTCCAGGGATTCAATCAGGATATCCCCGAAAAGCTCCTCCTGGCTGATCCGGATTTTGCCGGTTTTCATCAGCTCCAGGATTGCAAGGAAGGTGACAATCACATGCACCTTGCCCGGCTGGGATTCCAAAAGGTCGCGGAAGCTGAAGCGGCGTTTTTTAACAGCAAACTGCTCGACATACGTCATCTTGTCCGGCAGGCTGACCTCTTCTTTTTCGATCTTTCCGAACTTGCTTCGGATCGGGTCGATCTTGTCCTCCTGGCGCTTTAAAATCATTTTATAGATCGTATGGAGCTTCGCGAGAGAAATCTGCGAGAGGAGCTCGGAGGTGTCGACCGGCGTCCTGTACTCCAGCACTTCTCTTGGAAGCGTCGGTTCCTTGTACACGGAACGGCTCGCCTCGTTCATGCGGTCACGCAGCTCGTACGACATGTACTTGTACATTTTGTACTCTAAAAGCTGCTGCACCAGCTCGGCTCTCGGGTCCTCTTCCTCGCCTTCCTCATTCACTTCTTTCGGAAGCAGCATGCGGCATTTGATATCCAGAAGCGTCGCCGCCATGACCATGAACTCGCTCATGATGTCGAGGTCTTCCCGCTCCATATGATGAATGTATTCCAGATACTGGTCCGTAATCTCTACAATGGGGATATCGTAAATATCTATTTTGTTTTTATCGATCAGGTGAAGAAGAAGGTCCAGCGGTCCTTCAAACACCGGAAGCTTTACTGGTATCGCCATGTGCTCTGTTCTCCCTTACGGTTTCCCGATATCTGTAATAATCAATTCTCTTCTGTTCCAGATGCGGACCGGAATGGTGTGTTCGCCCGTTCCTGCACTGATGATCTGGCAGGTGCCGCCCGTCAGGAACAGCCCGCGGCAGTTTTTCGAAAAAAGGCGGAAATCCGGCGTCACAAGCCCCCGGTGCGCGCCAAGGCCCACCACGCCGCCGTGATAATGGCCGGAAAGCGTCAGATCGACTCCATATGATGCATAGGAGCTGCGGTAGGCAGGGTGATGCGCCAGCAGAATGCCGTAGTGCGCCGGATCCGGTTTTCCAAGGTTGTCCGTCAGTTCCGAAACCGGCAGCGGTCCGCGGTAAAAGCGGTTGTAATAGGTGCGGTCCATGGCATAGCCGTAGATCCGGACCGGACAGCCGCTGATGGTAAGATCCGCCGTCTCATTTTCCAGATAGCAGATTCCTGCCTTTTTCAGGCGCTCCCGGAGCTTTTCATACAGATCGCCGTACTGTTCCGGATACAGCTTCAGACGGTATTCGTGGTTTCCGCAGCCATAGATTACCTGGTATTCCTCCGCAAGACGTTCCGCGAAACTCAGACCCGGGTCGAGGTTCTCCCCCGGCTTTGCCACAATCTGGTCCCCGCCGATGATGACAAGATCCGGAGCCGCCTCATCGATGACTGCCTTTAACACCGTGTTGTCCGGGCCAAACTCCATATTGTGAAGATCACTGATAAACGCCAGACGAAAACCGTTTCCTTCCGGAAATTTTCCGTTTGACGAAAGTTTGTAATAGGTCGTTGTAAATTTTCTCATATCGTTCATTATACTTGATTTTTCGGTGTATGACAACCCGTTTTCCCTGCTGTTTATAAGCCCAGTGCCTGTTTTGCCAGCTGATCGGCTTTTTCGTTGTAGGTGACGCCGGTGTGGCCCTTTACTTTGCAGAAGCGGATCGCAACTTTGGCCGATGCCAGATCGTAAAAATTCCGGTAATCGATGGTTCCCTGTTTTTTCGCCTGCCATTCTCTCGTACACCAGCTTGCGATTCCCTGGTAATCGTGATAGATGGCCAGCTCCGGAATATCATGTGTCAGGCAGTAAGCCATGGCCAGCTCTGCGCCCTTGATCTCGCCTGCCACATTCCGCATGGAGACGAGATCCGGGTCGCTGTATTCTTCTGCAAGATTCAACTCTTTTCCGTCCAGGAAGAGGACCACACCGCAGGAGAACTTTCCGAGCGCATGCTGATAGCTTCCATCCACGTATGCGACGGCGCTCCTGCCGACACCGGCGTATTCCGGGTCTTCGCATGGTTTTTCCGCCAGAATCAGGTGTTCCCAGTCCCAAGAAGAAGGATCGGGTGCTGCCGTGCTCTGTACTGCCTTTCGTTCCGGGGCAGCGAAATACGTTCCTTTTGTTTCCCGCAGCAATGGTTCCGGCATTTTACCGCCGCCCAGAAAGGCCTCTGCCTCCTCCAGACGCTCAAATCCCTTGTAAATTGCGCCAGGATAACCGTGTACCTGCGCTTTGCACGCATCCCATGTCCGGTAGATGCCCGGAACCTTTCCCTGTTTTACCGCATAGTAATTTTTCTTTGCCATGTTTTTCTCCTTTTCGCGCATGATACTCCGGCTTTATGCCGTCCCAAGAAAATATTGTTTCATCGTACATCCGAACAGATCCCACATGCCGGCTCTTGCCACGTCTGCTCCATATAAAATCGCAACGGAACCAAGTTCCTCACCGTCTGCTTTGTAAACAACTCTTCCGGCACACTCGCCTTTCTGGATAGGGGCCTGCACCTCTTCCGGCAGTTCCATCGTTTTTTCCACTTCACCAATCACCGTCCCGCCCGTCGTAAGATAGCGGAATTCTTCCGCATATTCCAGTTCTGCCGTATCCTGCTTTCCGTAAACAACCGAAAGTTCCGGCAGGAGATCGCGTTCCCGGTCTATGTAGATGCTGCAGGACGAAAACCCATACTGGAACAGTGACGCTGCATCTGCAAACCGCACCTTGTAGTCCGGTGCTCCCATCACGACTGCCAGCATCGTCAGATCATTTTTCTTCGCCACTGCCGAGACGCAGTACTTCGCCTTCGAGGTGCTTCCTGTTTTCAGTCCCACACAGCCCTCATAGCCGCGGATCAGCTTATTTGTATTGGTGAGGGTGAATGGTTTGCTTCCCTTCTGTGTGACATGCGTAATCTCTTCCATCCAGATAGAGGAATATTCAAGGATACGGGGAAAGCGGGTAATCAGTTCTCTCGAGACAATTGCGACATCAGAAGCCGTGGTATAATGTTTCTCGGAATCTGTAAGTCCGCAGCAGTCCTCAAACTGTGTATGTATCATGCCAAGTTCTCCGGCTTTTTCATTCATTCTTTTGACAAATTCTTCCTCGCTTCCCGCAAGATGTTCTGCCATTACAACGGATGCATCATTTCCCGATGCAACTACGATGCATTTGATCAGGGTCTCCACTGTCTGTTTTTCTCCCTCTTCCAGAAAAACCTGAGATCCCCCCATACTTTTTGCATAGGCACTGGTTACCGCCTCTTCCTCCAGCGTGATCTGTCCGTCTTCCAGGGCTTCAAAAATCAGAAGCAGAGTCATGATTTTGGTAATGCTTGCCGGACTTCGCTGTTCTTCTCCGTTTTTTTCGTATAAAACAGTTCCTGTAGATGGTTCCATAAGTACCGCTCCCGGTGCGCTGATCTCCGGCGCCGGCTGTACCGCACCCTGGATTTTCACCGGACAGATTTCAGCCGTTATCAGCATCAGAAGTAATACCCATGTGATAATTCTTTTCTTCATAATCTTTGCTCGTTTCGGATCTTTGTTTCACTATATGCCGGAACATCTGCTTTTTGCACGGGAATATGAACGGTTCTTGTTACTGTTCACTCCGTGCCCAGCAACACGCTGCGCGATGCACAGAATTTATGCTGTTCGCATAAATTCGCGCGATATTACCAGTGAACAGTAACTTTAGCATGTCTGAATCGTATAAAATATTACAGGCTCCGACCGCCACCACCGTGTGAGGTGCCACTGCCGGAAGTATGTACGGAACTCTGTCCGCTGCCACCTCCGGACGGTGGTTCCCGCGGGATTCTCCGCTGTGTAATGCTTCGATGGCGGAACTGATCATCCCTTCTCGTAAAATGCACCTTTGCCCGGCTCTCATACGGATACCGATACGTTTTTCTTTTTAACCGATAAGATCCCAGAACAGCCGCTGCAAATCCTCCACCGCACAAAAGTGCGATCACAGCCGCTCCGATTGCTTCATAGACCGTAATACTGCGGTATCTTGATATCTTTCCCGTCTCTGTATCATAATTATACTGATCCGAAGGAATGCCGTCTTCCAGATAGCTCTCTGTTTCATTCAGCATCTCCAGAATACCATCTGCATAATTTTTTGCTTTCAGATTATCGTATCCGGCATCGATCACCGCATCAATCCTCGCATCTGTCAGATACCGGATCATCTTTCCCGCCGTGGAGATCCACACCGAACCGTTGTCCAGATCGATCAGATACAGGACACCGTCCTCCGCATATCCGTTGTAATCATAATAATCGTCCGCATATTCCTCAGCGGTCTTACCTTCCGCATCTTCCGTCGTCACTACCACAAAATCCATGTTCCAGTCTGTCGTAAGTTTCACGATCCGATCGGTAAGTTCCTGTTTTTCCTCCTGTGAAAAAAGTCCTGCCTGATCGTCTACTGTGTTTTTATCCGCCCACGCAGACACCGGGACCAGCAACAGCAGAAGCATCAACAGAAGGTATCCCGTCCTTTTTCTCATTCTCATAACAACCATCCTCCTGCCAGTGCCAAAAGAAATGCCACACCGGTGATCAGTGCCGATACCAGACTCAGTTTCTTATAATCCACCGGAAGTTCTCCGCACACCTTGCCGTTTTGTCCGTTGATGGCGTAATAAAAGATCTTTCCGTTTCTTCCTTTATAAGTCACCGTCCACACAGGAACCAGCGCATAACGCCACCGCTCCTGCCGGTTGCCCACCTGCTGATGAACCGGTCGTACCGTCGTATAACCGCGCATATCATTTTCGAGCACTCTTTTTGCATATTGTTCCGTATCCCGTGCGATCTCCGCTCCGAACGCTTCTTTTTCAAGATCCCGGCGCTCCGCCTGAAAACCGGAGAGATAACCCATGGAAAACGTTTTTGCCGCCTTCTGGTCATACGGCTGCACACCTTCTACCAGCTTCCGGTTGGCTTTTTGCAGGGCGATCTTCGGCATATCGTCAAATTCCACATTTCCTTCCCGATACACCCGGTAGAACTGTGTTTCCGTATATTCCGTATCACCGGTCCTCCAGGTGCGGACTTTGGTGGCTTCCGCCTCCACTGCGGCATCTCCCCGCCAATCTACCATCCAGTATGGAAAATACACACCGCTCATCTTTTCAATCTGTTTTGCGCTGAAGAATTCACGGGGAACAAATTTCTTCTTTTTCATATTCTGTAAAAAGATCTCCTCCGCTTTTTTCCGGTCAATCGCAAAGGGAATGATCTCCTGTGGCAGATACTTTCCGGAAACTCTTTCCGATAATACCACCGGGCTCTGGCAATAATAACATTCTGTGGCCGCTGTTGTCGGATCCGTCACGATCTCGGCTCCACAGTTCGGGCATACATACACTACCGCTTCTTCCTGTTCCTGCCCTTTTGCAGAATCAGCCGCCTCAGATTCCTGAGACGGCTGTTTTCCTTTCTGCATCGTATCGATCTGTTCCTGAGAAAACTCAGAATTACAATAAGGACAGGAGTAGTTTTGAGTATTTGGATCAAATACCAGTTCGCCCCCGCAATTGGGGCATTTGAAACTGACTACCTCCATGATTTTCTCCTCATCTTTCTGTACGGATATACTTTCTTTATCTTTTCTGCATCTCTTCCTGCAAAAGTCTTATGGTCTTGATTTTCCACATTCACTGCAGAACTTTCCGGTATTCTTCTGTCCGCAGCTGCAGATCCATTCTCCGGTCTGGCGGGGACGTCCGCACTCGCTGCAGAACTTTCCGGTATTCTGCTGTCCACAGCTGCAGATCCAGATATCCGGCTCATTCTGTGCATGATGTGCTGTCGCTGCCTCCTGCTGCATCTGCTGGTTCCGGATCATCTGCTGCTGATTGGCCGCTGACATGGAAGCTGCCATATTGCCGCCCATCTGTGCGCCCATCTGCATTCCCATGAAGCCCATGGTACTGCCGTTTGCATTGCTTCCTGCGGCTTCCATTCCTCTTGCAAAAGCTCCCTGCATATAACCTTCCCGAATGGACGGATCCTGGAGCATAGCTCCCTGATTTCTCATATTCAGAAGTTCCTGAGATTTGTCATCGTAGGACAGGCTCGCGATAGCTACCGCCTGGATCTCCATACCTCTGGTCTGTTTCCAGTCTTCATCCAGTGTTTCCGCCATATATTTTGACAGTTCCCGGCTCTTTGACTGCACATAGGAGATCCGCATACCATCTGCTGACATCTGATTGATGGAAGACTGCAGTGCATCCAGAAATTCATACAGATACTGTTCGTTGATATCTGTGATCTCTACCTGATCTTTATTTTTCGGAATGGCCTCCACATAGAACTTGATCGGATCCGTGATTCGGATCGAATAAGTTCCGTGGGCTCTCAAAAATAATTCTGCATTATAAAAATTATCAAAATAGCTGATGGGGTTTCTGGTCCCGAAACGAATTCCTTTAATCTCCTGCAGGTTCAGATACAGCACTTTCTGTGAAGTGGGTGCTGTACCGCCAAAACGAAACCGGTCAAAAGAATTCTTCACCACATCGTCCAGGCTTCCACTGAACATGGATGGCATAGAAGAATTATCCACGGTAAAATATCCCGGTTCCGCACTGTAATCCACGATCCGTCCGCCGTCTAACAGCATCATGAACTGTCCCTCATATACATGAATCACCGATCCGTTAGAGATACTATCTTTTGCCCCCTTTCGGTTCGCTCCTTTTCCGGTGCGGATACCCGGGGTCAGTACTGTCTGATCTCCCATATTTTCCGGCTCGATGACTTCCAGCCACTGATCAGCGAGTGTTCCGCCAATCGTCTGTCTGATAGCTCTGATAATACCCATACTCCATTCTCCTTTTTTGTGTACTCCCATCTTTCCGTTTTCTCAACAGTCATGGAAAATGAAATCGTTATTCCATTTCTTCGGTTGCGTTCTCCGGCTGTTTTCCGCCAAGGGCAATCCACTTGAGATAGCCGTTGATAAACGGATCCAGATTACCATCCAGAATGCTGTCCACATTACCACTCTCCACGCCGGTTCTGTGATCTTTCACCATCGTATACGGCTGCAGTACATAAGAACGAATCTGATTTCCCCAGCTAATCTCTGTCACTTCGCCACGGATGCCGGAGAGTTTTTCCATATTTTCCTGCTGTTTTAACAGATATAGTTTGGCTTTCAGCATCTGCATAGCCTTGTCTTTATTCTGAAACTGAGAACGTTCATTCTGACACTGTACCACGATTCCGGTTGGAATATGTGTAATACGGATGGCAGAAGAGGTCTTGTTGATATGCTGACCACCGGCACCGCTGGATCGATACGTATCGATACGCAGATCATCTTCCTTAATATCCACATCCAGATCTTCATCAATATCCGGCATAACATCGCAGGATACAAACGAAGTCTGTCTCTTTCCTGCCGCATTAAACGGTGAGATGCGTACCAGACGATGTACCCCTTTTTCTGATTTCAGGTAGCCATAGGCATTTTCTCCGTGTACCTCAAATGTTACAGATTTGATGCCTGCCTCATCGCCGTCCAGATAATCCAGAACTTCCAGGGTAAATCCTTTCTTTTCCGCCCATCTGGTATACATACGGTAGAGCATTCCTGCCCAATCACAGGACTCGGTTCCGCCGGCTCCGGCATTCAGCTTGATGATGGCATCTTTTTTATCGTATTCTCCGGATAACAGGGTTTTCATACGAATACTTTCAAAATCTGCCTCAAACTGATCCAGGATCTCCTGAATCTCCGGGATGACCGAAGCATCGTCTTCTTCATATCCCATCTCGATCAGAGTCTCCATATCGTCTCTCTGGCTTTCCAGATTTTCATAAATCTCCTTATCATCTTTCAGGCTTTTGAGTTCTTTCATCATTTCTTGGGAGCGTTCCGGATTATCCCAGAAATCCGGCTCTTCCATCTTTCTTTCCAGCTCTTCAATCCGCTTTTCCTTATTGGCCAGGTCAAGGGAATCCCTCACTTCCACTAAAGGTTTCGCATAGGAATTCAATATTGCTTTAAACTGATCTAATTCTACCAAAGGGGGCACCCTCTTTCTTCATACAATTTTTATATTCAGCAGCCGTTTTCCCTCTGCCGTATCGGTTCTGCACGCTTCCTTCTATACAGGCTTACGTCCACAGCACTGTTTGTATTTCTTACCGCTTCCGCATGGACACGGATCATTCGGGTATACTTTCTGCTGGGCACGGCGAACCGGACCTTTGGCTTCTTCATCTTTGTTGGTTCCGGTTACTTCCGCTACCTGCTCACGTTCTACTTTCTGCTCGATTCTAACATGATACAGCAGGCGAACAGTATCCTGCTGGATGCCTGCGATCATCTCGTCAAACATCTCGAATGCACTCATCTTGTACTCAACCTTCGGATCCCTCTGTCCGTAAGCCTGCAGGCCGATACCCTGACGCAGCTGTTCCATATCATCGATATGATCCATCCATTTTCTGTCAATGACCTTCAGAAGTACCACACGTTCCAGTTCACGGATCTGCTCCGGCTCTGCAAACTCAGCTTCTTTTACTTCGTACAGTTTAATAGCTTCTTCTTTCAGGTTCTGTTTTAACTGATTCTTACGGATCCCTTCGACATCCTCTTTGGTGATTGTCTTCACCGGAATGATCGGCTGCAGAATCGTATTCAGTTCGATCAGATCCCATTCATCGGAATCCACTTCGTCACTGATGCACATATCTACCGTATTCTCCACGGTATCGGTGATCATCTTACAGATTGCATCACGCATATTGTCTCCGTCGAGTACGCGACGTCTCTCTTTGTAAATAATCTCTCTCTGTTCGTTGTTTACCTGGTCATACTCAAGCAGGTTTTTACGGATACCGTAGTTATTACTTTCAATCTTCCTCTGTGCTTTCTCAATGGCACTGGAAAGCATCTTATGCTCGATCTGTTCGTTTTCCGCAACACCGAGACTGCTGAATACGGACATCAGTTTTTCAGAACCGAACAGACGCATCAGATCATCTTCCAGTGAGATATAGAAACGGGATTCTCCCGGATCTCCCTGACGGCCGGAACGGCCTCTCAGCTGGTTGTCGATCCGGCGGGACTCGTGGCGCTCGGGGCCCAGGATGAACAGGCCGCCGGCTTCGCGGACCTTGTCGGCCTCAGGTGCCAGCTCCTTGCGGTATTTATCCTCGGCGTCGGAGAACATCTTCCGGGCCTTGAGGATGGTCTCGTTGTCGGTCTCGGCAAAGCCCGTGGCCTCAGCGATGAGGTCGGGGGTAAAGCCGGCCTTTTTCAGGTCGTTCTTGGCCAGGAACTCGGCGTTGCCGCCCAGCATGATGTCGGTACCACGGCCGGCCATATTGGTGGCGACGGTGACGGCGCCGAACTTACCGGCCTGGGCGATGATCTCTGCTTCCTTCTCGTGGTTCTTTGCGTTCAGCACGTTGTGCTTGATGCCTTCCTTATCCAGCAGCCGGGAGAGGATCTCGGACTTCTCGATGGAGGTGGTACCGGCCAGGACGGGCTGGCCCTTCTCGTGGCAGGCCACGATCTGGCGCACGATGGCGTGGTACTTGCCGGTGGTGTTCTTATACACTTCATCGGGGTGGTCCACACGGATCATGGGCTTGTTGGTGGGGACCTCGACGATGTCCAGCTGATAGGTGGAGCTGAACTCCTCCTCCTCGGTCAGGGCGGTACCGGTCATACCGGAGAGCTTCTTGTACAGGCGGAAGTAGTTCTGGAAGGTGATGGTGGCCAGGGTCTTGGACTCGCGGGCGACCGTCACGCCTTCCTTGGCCTCAATGGCCTGGTGCAGACCGTCGTTGTAGCGGCGGCCATACATCAGACGGCCGGTGAACTCATCGACGATGATGACCTCGCCGTCCTTCACCACATAGTCGATGTCCCGCTTCATGAGACCTCTGGCGCGGATGGCCTGGTTGATGTGGTGGGAGAGGGTGGTGTTCTCCGGGTCGGAGAGGTTCTCCAGATTGAAAAACTCCTCGGCCTTGGCGATACCACGGGCGGTGAGGGTGGCCGTCTTGGCCTTCTCGTCCACCACATAGTCGGCATCGATATCCTCGGCCTCCTCCTCTTTGGAGTCTACCTCCGCCACCACGTATTTCTTCATCCGGGCCACCAGCGACTCCGCCATGTCATACAGCTGCGTGGACTTGTCGCCCATGCCGGAGATGATGAGCGGCGTACGGGCTTCGTCGATCAGGATGGAGTCCACTTCGTCGACGATGGCGTAATGGTGGCCGCGCTGCACCAGCTGCTCGGCGTAAAATTTCATGTTGTCGCGCAGGTAGTCGAAGCCGAACTCGTTGTTCGTGCCGTAGGTGATGTCCGCGCCGTACGCTTCCTTGCGCTGTTCGTCGCTCAGGCCCGCGACGATGACGCCTACGGAAAGGCCGAGGAAGTTGTACAGCCGGCCCATCCATTCGGCGTCACGCTTGGCGAGGTAGTCGTTGACGGTAACGACGTGGACGCCCTTGCCTTCCAGCGAGTTCAGGATGACGGCGAGAGTGGCGACGAGGGTTTTGCCTTCGCCTGTTTTCATTTCAGCAATCTTGCCGTTGTGCAAAGCCATCGCGCCGAGCAGCTGCACATCGTAATGCCGCATACCGAGCACGCGGGTACTGGCCTCGCGGACCAAGGCGAACACTTCGGGGAGAACGGCGTCCAGATCCTTTTCCCCGTTTTGCACCTGTTCCCTATAGACGGCCAAGCGCTGCGGCAGTTCCTCATCCGCAAGGGCCTGCATTTCGGGCTCAAGCGCATTGATTTTAGCCACCAGCGGCCTGAGTTTTTTCAGAAAACGATCGTTTTTACTACCGAAAATCTTGCGTACGAGGAAACCTATCATGAAAACTCCCGAAAAAGAGGATACACGGCGAGCACCGCATCCCTCAACTAATAAGACATGCTTCACCGATTGGCAAATGACGACAACAGGGTTTTCTTTATAACAGAAAGGGAAGGCTGTCTTTCCACAGGAAAAAAACGCCTTCCCAAAAGTCTCTGTGCCTTGCCCTCGCTCCCGTGTTTGTGGAGCCTCTCCTTATGAAGAGGATGAATCGGGGGGGGGAGGCTGCACGAAAGGAGTTCAGGAGGAAACGAGGCAGCGCAGCAATCCCCCGCACTCAGCTCGTGACCCCCCGCAGACATTAAAGTTTCTTCATCCGGCCCCGCCCGGCATACAACGCCGCACCTGATGCCGGTTACAAAGGTCTTTGGAAGATGAGGGGAGGGGTGTGGGGAGGGGGGAAGGAAGCTTTTCTTCAGAAAAGTTCCTTCTCCCCTCCCCACATCATTTCCTGTTCCCTCACTTTCCTAACAAATCCTCGGCAACTGGTCGCCTTCGAGCATGGACAACAGGCGACGGCCTCCGATGGGCGTCTGGAGCACGACCTGACCGGGACGGGACGGGGCCACGGCTTCGAGCACGGTGCCGATACGGGCGGCCTCGCGTCCCTGCGGCTCGGAGCGGAGCACGTCGAGCGCGGCCTGAGCCTTGGCTTCCGGCACAAAACACAGCATCTTACCCTCATTGGCGAGGTACAGGGGATCGAGGCCGAGCACGTCGCAGCCGGAACGCACCGCATCGTGGATCGGGATCGAGGCCTCCTCGATGGAACAGACCACCCCGGATTGCCCGGCGATCTCGTTCAGCGTGGTCGCCAGCCCGCCGCGCGTGGGATCGCGCAGCACATGGATATCCCCAACCTCAAGCATCAGGCGTTCCACCATCTTGTTGAGCGCGGCGCTGTCGCTCTCGACGCCTTGCAGGAACGAAAGGCTGTCGCGCTGCCCGAGCACGGCAAGCCCGTGATCGCCCACGGCCCCGCTCACCAGAATGGCGTCGCCGGGCCGGGCGCCGCTACCGGACGGCGACGGGTCCGCAAGGATTTCGCCCACGCCCGCCGTGGTTATGAACAGCTTGTCGCAGGCCCCGCGCGGCACGACCTTGGTGTCGCCGGACACGATGAGTACCCCGACGCTGCGGGCCGCCTCCGCCATGCTTTCCACCACCTTGCGCAGCAGATCGAGATCGAGCCCTTCCTCAAGGATGAAGCCGCAGGTCAGATATCTGGGCCGCGCGCCGAGCATGGACACGTCGTTGACCGTGCCGTGCACCGCCAGGGTGCCGATGTTGCCGCCGGGGAAGAACAGCGGGGTGACGGTATACCCGTCCGTACTCATGGCGATGGGACCGGAAAGTTCCAGCTTGGCGGCGTCGTCCAGCGTCCGGAGAATGGGATTATCGAACTGTTCGAGAAAGAGTTCGTTGATGAGCCGCTGGGAGGCCCTTCCGCCGCTGCCGCAATCCAGAAGAAGTGTCTTTGTCATAACCGACCTGTCTTAATGATGATTCCACGGATGGAACAGCCGATGCGAAAAACGTCTGACGCGGCCGCCCATCCTTCCGAGCGAACAGAAGATCCCGAGCAGGTTGAGTATCCCGAACAGGGCGAAATTGATGTGCATCGCCTCCAGAAACTCAGGAATATTGTTCGGGCCGAGCGCCTCGTCGCCCAGATAGGCGTTCATGGTCAGGGAAATGATGACCATGCTCGACAGCGTCCCGAGCGTGCGGGCCGTACCCACCAGCCCCGAAGCCTGCCCCATGTGCGCTTCGTCCACACTGGTCATGATCGCGCTGGTGTTCGGAGACGCGAACAGCGCGATGCCCGAGCCTATCACAAGCTGGACCAGCGTGACCACCCACAGCGACGACGCCCCGTCGAGGGAAGAGGCCAGCAGCAGGCCGACGCCGCACACCGCTATGCCGATCGTGGCGATGATGTCCGCGCCGTGCCTGTCCGCCATACGCCCGCCAAGCGGTGAAATAAACACCTGAACGGCAGGCTGCGCCGACAGGAGCAACCCGGTTTCGAGCAGGGTCAGCCCGTGGACGCCTTGAAGGTACAGGCTAAAATAGAAGGTCACGCCGAAAATGGAACTATAATTGATGAAGGAGGCCAGCGTGCTCAGGGCGAACGCCTTGTTCTTCACGAGGAAGGCGACGTCCAGGATGGGATGGTGCGAACGGCGCTCCTCCCACAGGAACAGTCCGAGGAACACCACCCCCAAGGCGAACAGGACGCCCGCCCATGCGCCGGAAAAGAGCCAGATCGCCCCGATGGACAGCAGGCTGACGGCA